>Ga0302319_10000250_pt1 | contig 116596 bp, 80 predicted proteins | sample Bog_T0_2_FD_203319 | JGI IMG/M metagenome (GOLD analysis project Ga0302319, IMG submission 203319) | Peat permafrost microbial communities from Stordalen Mire near Abisko, Sweden - Bog_T0_2 | ecosystem: Environmental > Terrestrial > Soil > Wetlands > Peat | place: Sweden: Abisko, Stordalen...
GCGAACAGAAACGCTCCGAGCCAGTTCATGGCGCGCACCGATACTCATCATTTGCCTCCAGTTTCGGTGCGATTCTTATGTGAGGCAACGAATAACCTAGGGTGCGATTCCTAGTGAGTCAATGCGGAACCTTGCGCGAACCGCATGAGATTAAGGTATATTCAACCGTTCCGACGAGGCTCTTTTGTGCCAGCGGAATGCATAGAGAAATAATGGCGACCTACCGAGGAAGAAAAACTGATATCTGCCGCACTGTCGGCTACGACATTTGGGGACGGCCTAAGAGCCCGGCTGCCAAGCGCGCGTACCCTGCAGGCCAACACGGCCCGAACTTGAAGGATCGCCGCCAGTCTGAGTATGGCGAGCAGCTCTTGGCCAAGCAGGTCATTCGACGCTACTACAATATGCTTGAGAAGCAATTCGCAAATACCTTCAAAAAGGCACAGCGGATGAGTGGCAACACCAGCCTCAACTTCTTGCGACTGTTAGAGCTTCGACTTGCGACTGCCGTTTGGCGATTGGGTTATGCGAGAACGATTTTCCAGGCTCGCCAAATCGTCAACCACTGCCATATCTTGGTAAACGGACGGGTCGTTAATATTCCTAGCTTCCAACTAAAGGTCGGAGATGAAATCCAGGTGCGAGACCGAGAAGTTAGTCGTGGCATCGCAAGGGCCAATCACTTCGAAGGAGCGGCAGTACCCGCATACATCGACTCCGATGTAACTCAATTCCGAGGAAAGATCAGTTCCCTGCCCGAGCGAGAGGACTTTCCCAAGTTCTTCCAAGAGCAGCAAGTCGTTGAATATTACGCTCGTTAATCCGGCGTAGCCTTTAGTCAGAAATTCCCGAGCCGGTTTATCCGCTCGGGAATTTTACTGTTTTGGGTTGACTTCTCTCGGCGAATAGCACGAATGGGTTACCATTGCCCGAGGAACAAGAATCGTGTAAATGTCGTCCCTCCTGCAGCGAATGAGATCGCAGGAGACCCATATGCCGAACAGAATTAAACTAGTGTGTCTTGCCGCCGTTTTAGCCGTGGGCGTATTGAGTGGTTGTAGCCCACAATCTCAGCACGACGCCAATGCAGATGCGGATAATGCGGGCGCGAGCCTGAAGCGTGAGGCGCAAAGTGCTGAAAAATCGCTATCGACAAGTACGGCCGGCGCTCGAAAGGAACTGGCAAACGATGCAACCTCAGCAAAAGTCAAGGAAGCTTTGATGTCCGCTAACGGATTGGACACCGGCGACCTGAAAGTCGACACCATTGACAAGGTAGTCACTCTGCATGGCATGATCCCGACAAAAGAGCAGAAGAAGCGTGCGGATACCATCTCCAAGGGCGTCCTGGGTCCCGATTACAAGCTTATCGACAAGCTCGTCATTACGCCAAACTAATAACCGAGTATCCGGTCAACTGTCCCAACCCATAGGCGTAGTTGGGCGAGGCTGACTTCGCCCATGTTGGCAACCTGGAAAAATTGATCGTGAAGCTCGCCTTTGCATCCGTATAGGACGAAGCCGAACTCCAAATTTGCCTGAAACCACCGCTCGTATTGGAAACCGCGAGGCAAAGAAAAGGTCGACAACGTACACGAAGTTTCATCGAATGGAATTGCAGGGGCGAACCCTCGCTCGGAGAGGGCGGTCCTAAGAAGGTCTGCTTTCTCCTTGTATATCCTTCCCCTGGCTTTCGCTCCCTCGCCCGGCATTTCCCACAACGCCTGGCGGAAAGCTTGAAGTGCCGATACCGGTGGCGTCAAGGGGGGACTGTCTCCTGCATACATCGGCAAATGCATGTAGTAACTTCTCGCTGGGAATTGAGCCATTGCATCCGCCAAGCGAGAGGCCACCAACACGAAGCTGACTCCCGGGATGCCATGAAGGCACTTGTTGGCCGACGAACAGACTGCATCCAGGTTCGTGAAGTCGATTTCGTCCGCTCCAAAACTACTCATAGCATCGATAAGACATGCCATGCGCTCTCGTTTACACAGCCTGCCAAGTCGAGCGATATCGTTTAGCCGACCGGTTGTCGTCTCATTGTGCGTGCCAATCACCGCTTCGAAGCCCTGTTTAATCTTCTTCTCGATGCGTTCAAAGTCCCATGACTCAAGCCAGCCATGGCTGATGACCTCGAACGGAATCTTGTGAACTTCGAAGATGTCCCGAATCCGGCTGCTGTAGTAGCCGTTCTCAAGGATCAGAGCCGGTCCGGATTGAATACAGGAGGTGATCATTGCTTCAACTGCCAGGGTGCCGGATCCACCCAACAGGTATGGATGCCACTCCTGCGTCGTTTGCTCGTATACTCCGATTAGCCGATTCTTGGTATCTCGTATGAGATCGAGGTATTCCGGATCTCGGTGATTGAGATCCGGCAAAGCGGCAACTTGGCGCACCGTTTCGCTGGTCATGCATGGACCCGGCGTGAGGAGAATCTTGGACATTTCAATTCAAGGAAAGCGAACTGATGGATAGTGCCACATTCTCCGAGCGAACATGGAGTCGAAGGCAGATCCTCACTTGCGAGGTAGCGGTCGTCCTGATGCTGACAAGTTGCCGGCAGTTTGCGAACGGAATAGCAACCAAGTTTTCAAGCCACCGTGTTTCAAGCGTGCCAACACTTGCTGAGGCGCCGGCAATTCTCAAGATAATCATGGGGCTTGGCACGCTTGCGGTCGTTTTCTTTCTCGTTTATCGATCAGGGGACATTTCAAAGTTTCCTTCATTGAAGCTGAATTGGATCTGGGATCCTCCACTCGCCTTGCTTCTGATCGTGCTTAATTGCGTTCCAATGCTCGTCTTCCTGGAAGCATCGCGATATTCGGGAGTCGTTTTTTCTCCTTTGTTGCCCTCATCCTCGTATCACGGACCATCTGGCATCATCATCACAACTGAGGTTCTAGCGGCGTTAGTAAGTACTGCATCAGTCGCCTATCTCATTACTTGGTACCTTATGACAAGGCTAGGCGAATTGCTTCCCATCAAGATCGGTGCTTGGGCCGTTTGCACGATTGCATGGGTTATGTGGGAGAAACCTCAGTCCCTGATCGAATTTCTCCTTTGGACTTCATGGGCAATGATCTTCCTGGGATCGTTTAACAAAACCCACCGCACGGCGCCCATCGCAATGGCCCTGTTCGCAACCCAAGTGGTTGGGATCCTAAAGGTCGCTCGAATTACTTAGTAATCATGTCGGACTTCATCTCTACGCAGGCAAGCGATCATGGGCAAGAGACGGACTCCGTAAACTCTCTGCCGATTGAGGTTCTACGCGATCGCAAAATGGTTACTCTCGAGGTCGCGACGGTGATCTTCGCGACATGCGCGGCATCCTATGCGTCGGAGGCTCTTTACCGCACAAACCCGGGACAATCGACTACATCCGCCATGCTTCAGCGACTCGTGGGTGAGACCGGATTCATTGGTCTAATCCTCTTCATCGTATGGCAGGCCAAGGCATTTCGAAGCCCTCCTCGGTTTCGGTTACATTGGCGCACGGACGTCCCGGTCGGAATTGGTCTTGCCATATTCTGGCTCGTGACGTGGGAGGTCTCCAGATTAGCCAGACATGTACCTTGGACGCCCCACTTTCGACTCGGGCGCCTCCAACCTACATACGTGGCAGTCGTGATCGTCACGTACTTTGTGAGTGCAACTTACCAGGAATTGCTCATGCGCTGGTATTTGATCTCGCGACTTGAGAAACTGTTATCAAGCAGCGCTGGCGCCCTGTATCTCTCTTCCATCATGTACGCTTCGTGGCATTTCTACGAAGGGCAAGCAGCAGTCGTGTTGACTCTCATTCATGGTGCGGCGTCTGGCTTCGTGTTCATTCGAACCCGAAGCCTAGTTCCGCTTATCGCTGTTCACACGATATGGAACCTCGCAGTCTTCGCGGGCCTGATCTAGTTAGCGCGTGGCCGCCTTTAATGCCCGGACGGCATCCGCTATTTTTGTCCGACCCTTGCCATTTTCCCACTCGGTATGAAGTAGATTGACCAAAAAGCTGCCAACAACCGCTCCGTCGGCAACCTCGCACACCCTTCGCACGTGCTCCGGAGTCGATATCCCAAAGCCGACACATACCGGTTTATTTGTCTTCGCCTTGATCCGGTTAACCAACGACCTTACGTCCATCGGGACGCTGTTCTCCGCTCCCGTGACACCAGTTCGCGACACGGCGTAAACAAATCCGGTCGCCTTTTCACACACCTCGTCGATGCGAGCCGGCGTGCTGGTCGGCGCGACCAAAAAGATCGTATCGATTCCCGCGCCAATGCTGGCCCTGCACCAATCCTCTGCCTCATCTGGAACCAGATCGTTGATGATCGTGCCTGCCACACCAGCGGCACGGCTAGCCGTTGCGAACGCAGAGAGGCCGAACCGTAAGATCGGATTGTAATATCCCATTGTGACGATGGGGAGGTCGGTCTCGATCTGGGACACCACATCTAGGATTTTATGCGCGGTGACACCATTGTCAAGAGCACGTTGGCTGCTCGCCTGGATCGTCGGTCCCTCGCCAAACGGGTCACTGAATGGAATCCCGATTTCGATGATGTCAGCGCCACCCTCTTGCAGCGCATTCACAATCCCGGGCAGTTGGGAAAGTGGTTGGTCTCCCGCAGTCACGAACAGAACAAGCGCCTTCTCGTGGCGTGCTCTAAGTAGTTCAAATCTATCGGCTAAGGTCGGCACTCCATAGATTCTGCCAGACCCAGACCGATTGTTGCTCGCAACCTGCCTGCAACACGGCGATCGAGGTTTTTATTACCTTGGGTGATGCAATCGAAACCGAAAGTGGTTTCGGAGAGAATCGCCAAATCCCCTGGCGGGCGGCGGTCTGCAAGCAGTCCCGAGTTTTTCCACTTGCAAACCGCGAAGGTGGCTGTTACTGGCATTGACATATCCGATCCTTCCTAATTGTAATCGGTCTCCAAAGAACAATATGGAGAACGAATCTACTGGGGGAATGGGAGATGTCCTGTTCAAACGAAACCGGGACCAATGGAAGGCGCTTGTCCATTCATTTAGAATCGCCATCGTCCGACTCCTGCGCACGAATCCGATGACAAACGAGGAGTTGGCTCATGAACTCGGAGTACCAAGCGGAAAGCTCTACGTTCATACGAAAAAGTTGCTCGACGCCGGTTTGATCATCTCGGCCGGATCTCGTCAAAAAGGGAGCGATCACTGAAAAACTCTATCGAGCGGCGGCTCGACGGTTCATAGGTCCCGATCCCATTTCATCCGAAGTTTCTGGGGACGACGTGGGCGAAAGCATTATGGGACTCTATTCACGTACTCGCGATGAGTTTCCAGAACTTTTCCAATCTGGATCTCACCTGGTCGACCAAAACCTGCTAATGAACAAGCCCGAAAAGGCTCAAGGAATACGGTCGAAGCTATCTGCCCTCGCAGATTTTGCGCTGTCGTCGCGTAGCGACGACCCGGAAGCCGTCCCAATGGCATTGAGTTTCCTTTTCTACAAGCTCCCAAAGCCTGAGACAGAAACGCGGTCCGCTCGGAGTAGACCATGATCCAAATCACTCCCCATCCTTATAACTTATTCCCCTGGCATCTGGGATAAAGCTATAACGTCTTCACAAGGCTGACTCTGACCACTTCGTCCCAGATTGGGCCTCGGCGTACTTCTACGTAGCCCAACTTCTTGTTTAATTCTAATACATGCGGGTTCGTTTCCTCGGTGTGCGTGTAAACCAACTTCACCCCGCGCGCGACTGCGTCTTCCTCAGCGGAGATCTTGAGCTCTGTCCCGAGCCCGCGCCTTCGGAATCTTGGATCAACCCACAAATTGAATATCTCGCAGAAGGCCCCATCAAGCGAATAGGTAGATGAATCGATCTGACAGAAAACGCTTGAGGCAGGTATATCTTCCGTAAAACGGTTGCGGTAACGCCAGAGGATCATCCCAATGAGCTCTGTTCCCTCTTCAACAACTCTCGCACCCTTGTCCGGCGATACGACAAAGGAAAGCATCAGTTCGCGGTGTTCTGCGAACTCATTCTCCGTCCACTCGTCTCTATAACCAGGGGTCGTGCCCTCGTCTACCAATTCGGTGCGTACAATGAACGGAAGATCCTCAGTGTTTGCCGGTCTGATCTTCAATGTTCCTAGTCCTCTCAGAGTCTCAAATCTGTGCGGCGAAATGACTCAAGCTTCGAGTCTAACTCAAAGCTCGGTAGCCATGCATCATTCGGCACTTTGCCGCTCAAATAGGTGCAAGAATGACGCTGAGGAAGCTTGGATCCTGTCCGGTGCGTTGGAAAATCACCTCGTAATCCAATGTCCGCGGTCCCGTAGAAGTAGACTCTTGAAGCGTTTGGAGAACAAATGGGCCTTAGTAAAAAGACAGTCAGAGATATAGAAGTATTGGGAAAGAAAGTGTTGGTTCGCTGCGATTTTAATGTACCGCTCGAAAATGGAGTGATCACCGACGACCGCCGAATAACGGAAGCGCTTCCAACTATCAAGTACCTCTTGGAGCACGGTGCAACCGTCATTCTAGCGAGCCATTTGGGCCGTCCAAAAGGCGTGACTCCAGAATTCAGCCTTGCGCCGGTCGCCAAGCGGCTATCCGAACTTCTAGGTAAAAACGTGCCATTGCTTCCTGACTGCGTCGGTGACGTAGTTAAAGCGGCAGTAGGTCAAAGCAAGCCAGGAGATGTCCTGCTGCTTGAAAATGTCCGGTTCCACCCGGAGGAAGAGAAGAATGTTCCTGAATTCGCCCAGGAACTGGCATCCTTGGCTGACATCTACGTCAATGATGCTTTTGGGACTGCCCACCGCGCCCATGCGTCGACCGAAGGGGTGGCTCATATACTGCCTGGGGTATCTGGCTTCCTCATCGAGAAGGAGATCAACTATCTCGGTCAGGCAGTTGAAAACCCCAAGCGGCCGTTCATCGCCATTATGGGCGGCAGCAAGGTCAAGGACAAGATCGCGCTTATCGATAATCTCCTTCCGAAGGTAGATCGTTTGCTGGTGGGTGGTGGAATGGTATTTACATTCCTCAAAGCTCAAGGCTACGAAATTGGAAATTCGCTGCTCGACGCAGCCAGCCTAGAATATGCCCTCAAGTTGATCACAGAACACCCCGGCAAGATAGTCCTTCCGACGGACATTATTGCGGCATCCGAGCTGAAGCCAGACGCCGAAACGCAAGTCGTTGCGGCCGATTCGATTCCCGCGGGCACAATCGGGGCAGATATCGGCCCAGCTTCTCAAAAACTGTTTGCGGACATCATCCATTCCGCGGGCACCGCTCTTTGGAACGGTCCCATGGGTGTCTTTGAAATGAAGCCGTTCGAGGGAGGAACGCGAGCCGTTGCGCAGGCGCTTGCCGAAAGCAACGCTTTGTCGATCGTTGGCGGAGGCGATTCCGCCGCTGCAGTTGAGAAGTTCGGCGTTTCTGACAAAATGAGCCATGTAAGTACCGGTGGGGGCGCCAGCTTGGAGTTCCTGGAAGGTAAGGTTTTGCCTGGAATTGCCGCGCTCCAAGACTTGCGCTAACCTATGTTCTTTTGCCTCCGAATAGACTTAGACTACGTTCCCTGGGACACTCCCGACGCAAAGGAGTTTGGTCACGGGGAACCCGCGATGTTGCTTCGTATCCTCGAGCTGGCTAGAAACACCGGATTCAAATTCCATTTCTTCGCGTCCAATCGGGTTCTTCGAGCATTTCCCACCAACGCCGATGCCGTATTGAACGAAGGTCATGACCTTGACTGGTTTTGCAAACATCCCGATGCACCCGGAGCGCGATTCGACGAGGCGAAGAGTGAATTCGCCTCGCTCGGACACGAGCCCCGAGGGTTTGCCCTAAGGGCGCCCTGGCCCCTGAGTGTAAAATCATTTCCCGGAATCGAGATGATGAAGTTCGTCAGTGGGCCGCCAGGGCCTGTTCCAGCAAACCTCCGGCTTTTCCCAGTAGAGGGTCGATCGGTACGGGACGCAGCAAGGACGGGCATCAGCGCACGAAGTTGGGCTGATGCTACTAAAACCCAGTTGCGCGAGGCGGCCAGTCGCAACATCGGACTGACGCTTCCGGTGAGACCCCAAGTTCTGGCACGCTTGGATCCCAAGATGACTCATCTCAGAGAGTTGCTTGAACTCGCGACTGCGGTCGGAATGCCGGTGCGAACATTGCGAGACGTTTTAAATTCGCAACCCAGATAGGCTGTTGACAATCTCCCATTCTGAAGCGGTAACCGGCATGACGCTTAATCTTTGCCCCCGACGCACGACGAACATTTCCTCCAGTCCGGGCGTCGACCTCAGTTCGGCGAGGGAGATAACGCGTCTGAACTTCTCTCGAAAACTGACGTCTCGAAGTAGCCAGCGAGGGGCGTCTGCCGGGCCTTTAGGGTCAAAGTAGTGGCTGGTTGGATCGAACTGAGTTGGATCGGGATATGCTTCGCTGACGATTTCCATCGTGCCAATGATCCCCGCAGGATCGGAGTTGGAGTTATAGAAGAACGCCATGTCACCGGTGCTCATCGTGTCGCGGAAGTAATTCCTGACCGTGTAATTTCGGCACCCTTCCCACATCGCCGGACTCTTGGCGGCAAGATCGTCTATGGAATAGACATCTGGTTCAGACTTCATCAACCAGTAGTTCATCGTAGACAAATAGGGTACCGAATTTGTCGCTGCCACTCAGTGAGAACAGCGACTTAAAAGCCCCGTTGCGCTAAGCGCAACGGGGCTTCGTTGGGCAACGAGAAACTGTCTAGGTCACACGGTGGCGCTGTTGCGCAACTCCAACGTGATGTTTCCTGTGACAGCACTTACGTCCAGGGTTCCCGTTCCGCTTCCCAAGCGTCCGGTGATTCTAGAATCTGCTCGGGCTTCGTCTTCAAGAGGTAGGCCGGAATGGACGTTGCCTCGAAGCGTCGAAAGGCTGACTCGACAATCGCTCCCGTCTGGAACCGCGATGAGAGCATTGCCGTTGACCGTCCTAACGTTCAGCGTCCCCGAAATGGCGTCTTCCAAGTCGACTGTGACATTTCCCGAAGCCGTCTCGATTGAGATCACTTTTCCACTGCTTGATGTCACTGCGATGTCTCCGGAGGCAGTGCGAGCTTTCAGAATCCCCTTGGTCCGTACGGCTCGAATGTTCCCCGACTTGTTGTCGATTGTGACTGATGCGCCAGTGGTGTCTTCGACGGAAATATTCCCGCTCGATGTCGCGATTTCGACGATTCCATCCAAACCTCGAAGCGTCACATTGCCAGACCTGCCTTCAATGCGGCAACCGCCTTTCGTGTCAACCATCTGGATATCGCCCGATTCCGCCTTGATGTCCACGTTGCCGTGCCCAGGAAGCTGAACTTCGACATCCACCGAGATACCATTGAGGTCCGCCTGGCGAATCTCAACCGTATGGTCGCTCTCTTCGATGATGAGAGTAAATGCCTCTGCCTTGGCGCGCGCTTCTTCGATGGTGGCTCCTCTGAATGTTGCGCTCGCCGTGACGCTTCCGACCTCAAAGCCTCCAACAACCTTGACGTTCCCCGATGCATTCTCGATCTTCAGAGTCTTGCCAGCTGGAATGGCGAGCGGGAGAGTGACTTCGCGCTCCTCATGGGTTAGCAGCCATCCAATATTTACCTTTCCCTTGCTGATTTCCTCGATGCCGGACTTAAGATGCTCAAAGCCTTTCTTGGCGCTCTGTTTGGCTTGCTTGGAAACTTCGCTCCAGTCGACCGTCTCAATTCCTTCCTTGGTCATCTTCTCGATGGATTCGATAAGGGTTCGGAAGGGGTCTTTTGCGCTTGACTTCTTACCGGTTGATTCAGACGGAGGGGGAGGCGGGGGGGGCACGGCACTTTGCGGCTCTTCACCGTCGACACGGTCACTCTCGTAAAATGCGTCAATCAACGCGGCCGCATCCTCCGGGCTCAATTTGCCGTCCGCAACAAGCTTGCTTATTCGTTGTACTTCTTCCCTCACCTCAAAACTCCTAACCGCTCTTTGGCCTCTTCCGCCGTGATTTCCCCACTTTCCAATTGATCCAACAACTTCCTCTTCTTGTCCGCAGACTTATCTCGCTTGACCGGTTCCTCCGTTGGAGGATGGAGTTCAAGCGCGTCCAACAGATTATCTAATCTTGCACGCACTGTGGGATAACTGATACCAAGTTCACGCTCAACACTGTTGAGCATTCCTCTACATCGGAGGAACGTCTCCAGGAAGTTTTGCTGCTCCGGCTCTAGCCGAGCGTAACGAGGGATTTCAAATTTTCCTCGAATTGTAATTCCGCTCTCTTCGCTGGCAACCTCACTGATGTATAGGTCGCCACCCGTTACCGGATCGTGAGCGGGCACCTTGTGGTATTTTTCCTTGCCCATTGATCAATATTACGAGAATTTGAATCATAAGTTGCGTATGCCTAGGAAAAGTTTAGGACTTCATTGGAGAAATTCATGAAACCGCGACCTGAGCAGGGATTTTAGTCGAGTTTTAGACACGAAGATCGTGGCGTCGGAGCTCTTGCAACAGGGATCTGGCCTTATGACCTTTTACAGAACGCCAGATGGGCGCCCGACTTCTCATATGGGTTTCTCCAACGGCGCGTCTGCGTGGATCTATCTGCCGTCCGCAAGCCGCCAAGCGGTAAACTTCTTACCATGTCGTCTGCCCTTTCAACGCTTAAATCCCAGCTCGCCGATGTCAATGCGCTCACGGCGGCGGTAACGATTATGGACTGGGATCAGCAAACCTATATGCCACGCGGCGGGGCGGAAGCCCGATCACAACACCTGGGAATTCTTAGTCGCATGGCCCACGAGACACTGGTGTCCGACGAAACCCGTTTGGCACTCGACAAGGCGTCTCCCGAAGTGGAAGACGATATAGCCCTATTGCGCGTCGTTCGACGAAATATCGAATTAGCAACCAAGCTTCCTTCGGCGCTTGTCGAGGAAAAGACTCGTCTCGCCGCGATCGCTCATGAGCGATGGGTGGAGGCTCGGGCCAAATCAGACTTCGCAGGGTTTGCGCCCACGTTGGAAAAGATGTTCGAAATCGTCCGGAAAGAAGCCGACTACCTAGGATTTAAGGACCATGTCTATGACGCTTTGTTGGACCAATATGAGCAGGGCGCGACTGCGGCCGAGGTACGAGTAATGTTTGACTCGATCAAAGGACCACAAGTGGCGTTAGTCAAAGCCATCTCCGAGCAACCAGTTATTGACGACTCGAAACTGTACGGAGAATGGGACGAATCTCGCCAAAGCGATTTCACTCAGATGCTCGTTCGAGCGATTGGTTTCGATTTCACGAGAGGTCGTCAAGACACGGCGCCCCACCCCTTCTGCACCGGATGGTCCGTTGGCGATATCCGACTCACAACTCGCTACAAACCGTACATTGGCAGCGCAATATTTGGCTCCCTTCATGAGGCCGGCCATGGAATGTACGAACAGGGGTCTCCAATGGCATGGGATCGGACGCCTTTGGCTGGTGGAGTTTCTCTCGGAATACACGAGAGCCAGTCCCGCACATGGGAAAACATCGTGGGTCGGAGTAAACCATTCTGGCAGCACTTCCTGCCCTCGCTTCAAGAGAAATTCCCCGCCCTTGCTTCATTTGACTTGAATTCGTTTTACCGCGCGATCAACAAAGTTCAACCCAGTTATATTCGGGTTGAGGCCGATGAGTTAACCTATAACCTTCACGTGCTTGTTCGATTTGAGATCGAGTGCGACGTCTTGGTTGGCAATCTGCAGATAAAGGACCTCCCTGACGCTTGGAACGCCAAGTACCAAGAGTACTTGGGGCTTACGCCGAGAAATGATGCGGAAGGCTGTCTCCAAGACGTCCACTGGTCGATGGGATCCATCGGTTACTTTCCAACCTATTCGATGGGAAACCTCCTGAGCTATCAGATATGGCATGCCCTGGAGAGAGATCTTCCAAATACCCACGACTTGATGGCAAAAGGGGATTTTGCACCTATCTTGGGCTGGCTCACCAAAAACCTCTATTCGCTCGGAAAGAAGTTGACGCCAAAGGACCTCATCCAGCAAGTCACCGGCAAACCGATCGGCGCCGAGGATTACCTTGCGGGCCTGGATGCCAAGTATCGAGAGATTTACGGCATTTGATGCATCGGGCATGTAGAACGTATGAAACCATGACCTCTAACTTTCCCTAAACTCCATCTTTCGAGTCCCTTTAAAGCACCCTCAGAACCCATCATGGCTACCGCTTACGAAGACCTACTACGGATCTACTCGGACTTCAACACGCTTGAGTCGGCAATCAGCTTGATGAACTGGGACCGTCAGGTTCTGATGCCCTCTGGAGGCGCGTCTGCGAGGACCGCTCACACGGAGATATTGAATCGCAAGGCCCATGCGCTCATCACAAGCGATGAACTCGCGAATGCCCTTGTCGTGGTCGAACATGAAGCCGAGCCGGGTTCGGAGATCGCGGCATTAGCGTCAGCCTTGCGTCGCGAAGTCGATATCGAAAGGAAGCTCCCATCGGAACTTGTGGACCGAAAGGCGCGTGTTTCCTCGGATGCTTATGAAGTATGGAAAGTCGCCAAGGCGACAAACGACTTCCCCAAATTGGCTCCTTACTACGATGAGCTGTTCGACATCGCCCGAGAGACAGCCGAGCTCCTGGGTTACAAGGACCACATTTACGATGCCTTAATCAACCTATACGAACCTGGGTCCTCCTGCGCAGATGCCCAAGCCATGTTTGAATCGATCAAAGCGCCAATCGTTGATCTTGTGCGCCGGATCAAGGAAGAGGGTTCCCCAGTTGACGACTCGCCATTGTCTGGTCAGTGGGATAAAGAGCTGCTTCGAAAGCTGGCGGAACAAACGGTTCAAACGATTGGATTTGATTTCGGCCGCGGTCGTCTGAACATCGCTCCTAACGCTTTCTGCATGAACCTCTCATGTGGGGATGTTCGAATGACCACAAGGGCAAGCGATCATATCAAGGGAATTGTTTCCTCCTCGCTTCACGAAATGGGGCATGCTCTTTACGAGCAAAACTCGCCAAAGAAGTGGGATCGAACACCGCTCGCAGGAGGGGTTTCGTTGGCTGTCCATGAGAGCCAATCGCGTCTTTGGGAGAACATCATCGGACGGTCGAGGGGCTTTTGGACGCGCTTTCTTCCCGACTTCCAGTCTGCATTGCCTACCCTCCGGGACCTGTCCGTCGACGATTACTACCGGGCGGTGAATAAGGTCGAACCAGAGTTCGTGCGAGTCGGGGCCGACGAACTAACTTACAACCTCCACATTCTCATTCGGTTTGAACTTGAAGTCGAAATTCTGACCAAGAGCATTCGAATTGTCGACCTGCCGGATGCTTGGAATGCCAAGTACTCCGCATATATGGGAATCAGTCCTCCAACCAATACTCTGGGCTGTCTTCAGGACGTTCACTGGAGTCGAGGCGCAGTAGGGTATTTTCCTACCTACGCCATGGGCAACCTTATTGGTGCTCAGATATGGACCTGTCTCCAGGGGGAATTAGGAGACACGAATGCATTGATGGCAAACGGAGACTTCAAACCAATACTCGAATGGTTGGTCGACAAGGTGTACAGCAAAGCGAAGCTTCATAAACCGAAGGAGCTAGTCAAACAGATCACCGGACGCTCAATGGAAGCAAGTGATTGGCTCTCCTATGCGACCAGAAAATACGCGGAAATCTATTCGCTTGGCTAAAAATCCATTTAGCTTCGAGGGTGCGACTTTTTGTATTTGGACCGCACCTCTTCCATGTCAAGTTGGGTGTAAACCTGGGTTGTCGCAACGCTCTCGTGCCCCAGCAGCTCTTGCACCACTCTGAGATCCGCCCCACCTCGAAGCAGGTGAACCGCATAGGTATGCCTAAGAGTATGTGGGCTAACACCCTCAGGCAGGCCAGCTCGAACCGCATAGCGGTCGAGTATCACATAGGCGGTTTGCCGCAGCAGATTGTGTCCTTTATCGCTCAGAAAGAGCCGCGCGTTAGCGCGCTTAGCAAGCTCAGGTCGGCCAACTTTGAAATAGCGCTCCACCCATGCCGCCGTTTCTTCAGGAAGCGGCACCCGACGCGCTTTTCCACGCTTGCCAAGAACGCGAACGGCTCGAGTCTCAAAATCAAACTCGGCAACTTCCAACTCCACCGCCTCGGAAACGCGCAGCCCTGCGCCATAGATCAGTTCCATTAAGGCTCTATCTCGAAGTCCGTTGGCCTTGGATATGTCCGGAAGATCCAAGAGAGATTTCATATGATCGTGCGTCAGGGCCTTCGGCAGCGTCTTTGGCTTCTTGAATCCGGCCGTTGACGGCAAATCGGCTTTAGGTCCCTCAGAGTTTCTCTTCAGGAACTTCAAGAAGGAACGAAGGCCGCTAATACGGCGCTGGGCGGTTGTCCGGGCAATCTTGGGGCCCAAACTCGCCTCGTACTGCAAGAGATGAGGCGCCTCGATCGAGCGCCAAGAGGCTACACCTAGGCTATGAAAGAAACTGGCAGCTCTCTCTAGATCTCCGTGATAGGCCAAGATCGTGTGTTCGCTCGCTCCTTTCTCCACCCGCATATGGTCTAAAAACCATTCGATCTCTTCACCCAAAGCGTGTGGATCTTTGTCCATTTCACTATTCACTCGGCCCTTTTGGCTTACAAGAAAGCTTCCACTCTTACAAGGTCCGTTTGGAATAGCGGAACGATGCGAAGCGTCACCGTGTCTGCTTCCGCTTCCAGACCACTACCCGAGGCTGAATGTACTCCATGTCGTGAGTCGCAATCATCGTGTCTCCAAAGGTTCGATCCGGCTCATAGTCCTTTTCAAGCTCCTCAACAAACGCCGTGTATTGATTGGCAAGAGCCTTACCCGTGTCCGATACATCGGTGCGCCCTTGGAGGCGGATAGGGTCCTCGTATTCGAAGCTGCTGTAAGCCACATCATCCGGTTTGATCTCGGTCAGCAGGCGCTTATCGAATTGAGTTGGACTTCCATCTAGGTTGTGATAGTAAGTGACCTTTGGCGCGGTCGCCGCCGCCATCGCTTCGTCTCGTTTAGCCCTCGGAACGGCTCGGCTTGCTGTGCTGTCAGGGAACAACGGCGGAGACCAAAACCAAGGGTCCTCCACAAGTCCAACCACAACCGAGCCTTTTCCTTTCGCCACTCCTTTAAGATATCTTGCAGCCGCATCACGTGGGTCCTCGGCCACCATATACGAAGTATTCCGAACCGTGCCCATCAGACCGCCATAATCGATTCCGCCGATGGCAAGAATCCCGCCCGCGACCGCCAGTCGCCCGATTCCCTTCTTTTCGATGCTCTTTCCAACTGCCCAGCCAAACCCGACCGATAACCCCAAATAAATGGGAAACGTGTACCGCATGAACTTGGCTTCGGCCCTGCCTATCACAACATAATACGGCAGGATAAACGCGAGCAACGCAATTGCCCAGACGCGGCGTCGGTATGCTGCATAGCACAATGCAACGAGTCCCAGGAGCGTGGCGATGGTCCCAAAGCCTTGAACGAGGTTGGCAAACTGATAGACAAAGCCATTTGCGGTGCCCTCGAAAACCAAGCCATGACCGGTGGAAGTATGAGCCATCTCGTACGTAAAATCACGCTGAAATTTCTGAGAATCCAACAAAACACCTGGAGTGGCAACGATGAAGGCGAGCACGGTTCCCCCAACCGCAATAGCAGCTTCCTTGAGGAAGGTTGTCTTACGATAGAAAAACAGAATGACCAAAAGGCTCAGGATTCCAAGCACCCCTGTGTACTTGGTGCCACCACTCAACCCGGCAAAGACTCCGGACAAAACGACCCACTTGAGAATGTCTTTCTCGGTCGGGGGGGCGTCTCCGTCAGTCGGTATCAACTTGAACGCGAAGTAAACGCTTGCGGCAAGGAGAAACACTGCCGAAACATCGACGGTCTGAAACCGGGAATGGACCACGTGGGCAGGCGCAAATCCTAGAATGGCGGCTCCTGCAAGACTACCCAGAAGCGTCGAAAACCGACGCAAGATCAGGAATACCAAGAGAACCGTTCCCGCGCCCGCGAAGGCGCTGATGATTCGACCCGCCAAGTTGCAGCGCGCCACATAGGACCAGACCGAGTCAGGGTTCTTTGGGTCCATCCCACCGGTGTAGGCCGCCGTCATATCACTGGCGATTCGGAGGGTCGTTAGGTAGAGCGTTCCGTAGTTGTAGAAGCCAGGCGTGAACTTGAGGTGGGCAGGCTCGATTTGCTGGCTGTACGCAAAGATATCTCCCTCGTCCGGATGATAGCTTTGGTTATGCAGGTCGTTCTTTAAGCCCCACCCAATTCCAACCAAACGAATTGCGAGGGCTAATACGAATACTGCAAGCGGAATGAGAATCCTAAACTTCTGCGTGGGCGGAGTCGACTCGACGTCTGGAGGTTGAGGGTTGGAATTCAATTCAGCTCTTCTTTGCCGGAGGAATGACCCGGTCCCCCATGAGTCGCACGGTTGTGTGAGCTTTGATCTTCTGTTCCTCAACCGCGTCATCTGGATAATCCGTGACATAGAGGGCAAATCCAGACTCCGTCTTTGCTTGAGCAAGGATCGTATGACGGGTTTTCATATCTAAATCGAACTCGATGGTCGACTTCATCGTCAGGGGTACCTTTTTCAAGCCGGTGTCTTCTGCCTTCATACCAACCAGTTGGTTGATGAAGTCTGCAAGATCGGTTTTCATATCCAACGATCCTTCTACACGGTAGACCTTCTTGCCTTCGCTATCCAAGACGCCCTTATAAGTAAATGTGTAGTCCAAGCGTTGGACGGCTTGTTTATTTCCCTTCCCCTGAAGCTTCTGGGGTGAGTACCCAACGGTACGCTTCCAACTATCGCCGACCTTTACGGTATCGAAGGGAGTCTTTGGAGCGAAATCCAATGCGGAGTCGAACGAACCCGTGAAGAGCGACAGGCGAAACACCTCGCCTATAAACTGGGCGAGGATCCCGGTAAGGGATGTCTGTTTCTTGGCTAGAACAGTGTGAACGTAGACTGAGTCACCCTTTGTCGGTGATTTCGACGGCTTCTCATTGAGATCCTTAGCTTCAAGTATTTCATTGATCGGCGAAACCGTTAACCGATAATTCATGTCGACTTTCTCGTCGCTCTCTTTGGGAGGGGAATCAAATGTTTCTCCAACAACTTGATGGATTACGGGTCGCTGATAGTGAATCACTGCGATTCCATCCGCCTTCATGTCGTCAACGAAGGTCGTGAAGTCGTAATTCATGTCGAAATCTTCGGGGATCCAGGTTTGAAGGCCCCGCATCCGACTCTGAGCGCTTAGGCTCGACCGAACTTGATAAGCCAGTTTTTCGTACTTGGTAAAGACACGTCCGAGTGAAACGGCATCGGTTGGCGCCTGAGGGCTCAGAATGGTCGACAATGCCAATAACGAAGTTAAGACGGTCAAATTATCACCTCAAGAATCCATCGGCACCCATGATAGAAGACGAGATCGATTATCGTAGCACCTGCTTTGCGATCACGAGGCGCTGAATCTCCGAGCATCCTTCTCCGATTTCAGTCAACTTAGCATCTCGCCACAACTTTTCCACCAGGAACTCCGTCGTCATTCCCCTACCGCCATGAATCTGGATCGCGCGGTTGGTGACCCTGTTCGCAGTTTCACTGGCAAACAGCTTGGCATAGGACGACTCTTTAATGATGGGCGACCCATTATCGAACAGTTTTGCTCCGTTTGCCAACAGTAAGTTCGCCGCTTCAATCTCCATCGCGCTGTCTGCAATCATGTTTTGCACCGATTGCATATCTGCAAGACGACGATTAAACTGCTCTCGCCTCTTGGAATAATCGCAAGTAAGTTCGAAAGCCTTTTCTGCTATCCCCACCGCCATCCCCGCTATTCCTAAGCGACCGCGGTAAAGCAGGCCGATCGCATCTTCGAACGTACACGGAGTGTGCCATCCGACTGCGTCATGAAGTCTAAATTGAACTGTATTCGAGGCACTGACACCCACCGTATGGATACGCTTCTCGATCCGAAAACCGGGTTGATCTGTCTCTACTAGAAACGCAGACAGCTCTTTCTCAGACGTGCGGGCCAAAATGACGATGAGGTCCGCTTTCCCGCCGTTTGTGATAAACATTTTCTGACCGTTAAGGTGATAAAAGCCGTCTTGGCCAGACAGCGGCGTTGCGGAAGTTTTCACTCGTCGAGCGTCAGAACCGGCATCCGGCTCCGTGAGCGCCCATGCCATCTTAATCTCCCCTTTGACAATTCCCCCCACGTAGCGGTCGCACTGCTCTTGACTGGCAAAGCGATCAAAGTGTGCGACGCAAAGCGCGTTGATCGCGGACAAATTCATAGCCAAAGCGGGGTCTCCCTTCGCCACCTCTTTAATCGCTTGGCAATAGACGGTGCATGAAGCTCCGCTTCCTCCCTTTTCAGGTGACAAGGTTAGCCCAAGCAAACCAACTTCCCCGAGCCTCAACCAGATTTCATCTGGAAACGCGGCGTTGCGCTCCCACTCACGCGTGTACGGCAGAACTTCTTCGGCGACGAACTTGCGCACCCGGTCCAAAAACGTGTCTTGACAAGAATTTATTTCACTATACATAAATTAAGCCTCTCAGCCATTGAGATTGGTTAGCACCCTTGCTAGGCTGATGAGTTTACTTTGCGGCTGACCGGGTTTTCGCAATTCGATACCGCAGCGGTCAGTGACATGCGAATCGTTCAAGTCGCCCGAAAGGCGATCCAATATCTGTCTGAAAAGTCGAATTACGTGTCGCTGGCAATGTGGATCGAAGTTCGTGATCGCTTGTACAGACGAAACATATCAGTCTTACGTATTACTTTATGGGCCTCCAATGATACACGTCTACGAAGAACTCGCTGAAACATCGCGAAGACAGATCCTTGCAGAGTTGATTAGCGGTCCTAAAAACGTCCGCGATATCGTTTGTGCCACATGCATGAAGCAGCCGAACGTGTCCAATCACCTTGGGCGGATGCGCGAAAAGGGGATTCTTCGAGCAACTAAGTCTGGTCGCGAAGTCTACTATGCGATCGCGGATCCGGAAACCGAGGCTGTGATCGCGAAGGCTTTGACGAAGCGTACTGCCTATTCCACGGACTGTTGCCTCATAAGTGCGTCCTCGAAATATGCGAAGGCTGCAGTTCAGGGAGACGAGACGGCGTGTTCGGAGGTTCTGGATCATCTTTTCGCGGCAAACGTACCGATAATCGACATCTACCAGAAGATCATTGTTCCTGCGATGCGAAACGTTGGAACCTGGTACTACGAGGACTCGATCGATGCAGCCCAGGAACACATGGCAAGTGCGATCACCGAACGCCTGATGGCCCGAATCGTGCAGGTATTTGCAACCGGAAAGAAAGTTGACAAGGTGGCCATACTAGGTTGCGGACCTAATTCCTGGCATGTCATCGGCCTTCGAATGGTCTCCGACTACCTGAGAATACGCGGATGGAAAACTCTCTTTCTCGGCGCCAATGTGCCGCAGCAATGTTTCTTGAGTCAAGTGGCCCAGAACAAGCCCAACATGGTGCTCCTCAGTTGTAAGGCCGAAGACGGCGTAGAATCGGGCCTCAAAGTGATCGGTGCGCTGAAGGAGGTAAGGACAAAGAAGGACCATTTCGCCATCGGCGTCGGCGGTTGTTGCGCTGGCAAGCACCGAGACCAATTCCTGGCCGCAGGCGCAGATTTCATTTGCACCGATTTAGAGGTGTTTGCGAAAGAGATCCTTCCCACAATCGAGAAGAAAGGTAAGGCCCCCCGGCAACAATGCCAAGAATGACCGCCAGACGTCAAGTTGATTTGCTACCGTAAAGAAACTGAGATCCAAGCAATCCATCAGTCCAAGTAAGCGGCGACTCGGTAGCGAAGACGAGGCAATCGTATTCGCCAGGGCGTTTTAGAATGAAACAATTTGGGGCTGTTCGTGTGCCACTTAGCTTGCTACCATCGAAGGGTCGGCTGCCGGAGTCTTTCGATTCTTCTTGAAGAGATCGTTGGCAAACTCGAATGCGAACAGAGGGCGGCTGGACTGTTCGTCCACCCACCCTCTGTTTATCGGAAAATCACCTAGGCCAATGCGTTTTTGGCTTGCGCGACAATCGCTTGGAATGCAGGCATATCGGCAATTGCCAGTTCGCTCAGCATTTTTCGATTGACTTGAATTCCTTGCGAATTCAGACCGAAGATCAGTTGCGAGTACTTAATATCGCAAGTAGTGCAGGCGGCGGTGATACGGGCAATCCAGAGCCGGCGGAAATCTCGCTTCTTTGCTCTGCGGTCGCGGAAGGCGTACTGCCCCGACTTCATTACCTGCTCGTGAGCTCTGCTAAAGACGTTCTTCTTACGGCCCCAATAGCCGGACGCCTTATCGATAATTTTCTTGTGGCGCTTGTGGCGCATTAAGCCACGTTTAATACGTGCCATGTTTCATACTCCTCGTTTTCTGTCGTGACCGGGTCCCAGCCTTCACTAGGCGGTAGCGGTAGAGATGGTGTTCAGTCGTCACGAAAGCAGGACTGAGTTGCACTCGTCCTGCTTAGATGTCAACTGCGCACGCTTCTTAGATGACTAGAAGGCGGCGAACGCGCTTCCTTTCACCCTTGAAGATTTCGGGCTCCTGCTCAAGCCTCCGCTTCCGCGATGCGTTCTTGTGCAGGAACTGGTGGTTGTTGTGCGACTTGCGGCGCGTGATCTTTCCCGTTCCGGTGATCTTGAACCGCTTTGCCGCTGTCTTGCTTGTTTTGATCTTTGGCATCTTTCTTCTTTCCGGCATTCGGCTTCGGTACGAGCACCATGATCATCATGCGCCCGTCCAATGTCGGTGTCCGCTCAACGGTTGCGAGTTCCACCACGTGCTCAGCGAAGACCTCTAGTTTCTTCTTACCAAGCTCAGGGTGAGTAATCTCTCTCGCCTTGAACATGCATGTCACTTTGACCTTGTGCCCCTCTTCAAGAAAGCGTGAAGCATTCCGAACCAGGAACTCAAGATCGTGCTCTGCAATGCGCGGACTGATCTTTATACCCTTTACTTCCTGCTGTTTGCCTTTCTTGTCCTTCCCGAGCTTCCCTTCAAGGTACTTATGCTTACCGTAATCGATAATTCGACAGACGGGAGGCTGTGCGGTCGGGGAGACCATGACAAGATCCAGTCCCTCTTCTTTCGCAAGTGTCAAAGCTTGTCGGCTTTGCATGATGCCCAACTGATCACCTTCTGGGCCGATCACTCGAATGTCTCTATACTTCAGCACGCGCTGATTAATTTCGGGTCCTGGCTCTGGCCGGGGCGGTCGTCTAAATCCTGCTATGTTCGTTCACCTCTGTTGCCTTGTTGTCTGACAACACCATAAGTATATCGTGGGTTCAAATGCCAGTCAAACCAGACTTTGCAACTTCAAAGAATTATTAGTCCCGGAAATACCAATTATTGTTCCTTCGTATACCGATATGAGGCAAATGGGTAACCTCAAACACCAGAAAATCGCCTGATATAAGAACATTCATAGGAAAACAATGTCAGATCAAGGATTGGTTAAAAAAGTATGTGTTATCGGCGCCGGGACCATGGGAAGCGGTATCGCCGCCCACCTTGCCAACCTTGGATTTGAAGTTACCCTTTTGGACGCAACTCAGCAATCGATTGTAGAAGCGTTTGATCGTGCGCGAGTCGCCAAACCCCCTCATTTCTATCTTCCTGATCGCGCCAATGAGATTCGCCTTGGCAACGTAGCAGACAACCTTGCATGGGTTTCCGAAGCGGACTGGGTCTGTGAAGCCATCGTAGAGCGTGTCGCTGACAAGCGGAGTCTCTTTAGTCGAATCGATCCTCTGCTCAGACCTGACGCTCTGATAAGTACCAACACAAGTGGATTACAGATTTCGTTGTTGTCGGAAGGGATGTCGGATAGCTTCCGCCGTCGGTTCGTCGGGACCCACTTTTTTAACCCCCCTCGGTACCTAAAGTTGTTAGAGTTGATCCCAACCGAAGACACCGACCCCGAAGTTGTATCCAGATTCACGCGATTTCTTGAAGAAAAGGTGGCTCGAAGGGTCGTACTTGCAAAAGACACTCCTGGCTTCATTGCGAATCGGTATGGAATGTGGTGCATGTTCCACGCGATTCACACTGCCGAAAAACTCTACCTGTCGGTGGAGCAGGTGGACGCGATTACGGGCGCATTTCTCGGCAGACCCAAGAGTGCGAGCTTTCGCCTCAATGATATTGTCGGACTGGACGTGATGCGTGATATCGCTTACAACCTTCAAGAGCGATGCCCAACCGATCCGCATATCCAAACTCTGAAACTCCCAAAATCTCTTCAGACGCTCTTGGAGCGAAACTGGATCGGCGAGAAATCGGGGCAGGGTTATTACCGACGAGGAGGCAAGGAATTTCTCGCTCTGGACCTCGGGACGCTCGCCTACCGTCAAAAAGCAGAAGTCGACCTTCCTGGAATGGAGAAGTTGGAATCTCTTTCCCTGCCCGACCGAATCGTACAGGGCCTCGAGTTAAAGGACGAAACAGGCGAATTCCTTAGGAACTACTTGATTCCAGCTCTGAAATATGCGGAGTACCTGAAATCGGAAGTCAGTCACAGTGTCCTTGATTTCGATCAGGTGATGGAGTGGGGTTTCGGATGGCAGATGGGACCCTTCGCCATGCTCGATACGATTAGCGCCAGTAAGTTAAGCCAACAGCCCTCCAAATACTACCAATCCGGCGCCGTTCGCGCCTTTGATGGTACTTACGCGCAAATAGCCAAAGCTCCCGAATTCCTCCGGCTCGACGAATGTCCGGTTATAGCCAGTCGTCCTACATATAACTTGCGAAATCTAGGCGATGGCATCGTAGCGATCAGCCTTACGACGAAGATGGGAATCATCTCCCCGCAAGTCGTGGAAGAACTGACGGCTCTCTTGGAATCGAATTCCCTGGATCGGTTTGTCTTGACCAGCGAGGGGCGCTCTTTCTCTGCCGGATACGATTTGCGGTATTTTTCCCAAGCGATTTCGCAGGAGAGGTGGGCAGATATCGACATCGCCCTCGCTGGTCTCCAGCACTTGGGAGAATTGCTGGAGACTTCCAAAGTTGTTGCGGCAATATATGGGCACACGCTTGGAGCAGGCCTCGAGCTTGCACTTTCTTGCTCCAAAGTCGTCTCTTTGGTTGAGACGCAAATCGGCTTCCCAGAGGCAAAGGTGGGCCTGATTCCCGGTGGCAGAGGCGTCACCCTCATGCGGCTCAATAATCAGCAGAGCGCAAAGCGCTTGTCTGAAGTAGCGTTCCATGTCGCCTCGGGCGCGGTCGCCGGAAACGCTGAGGAGGCACGGCTGCTAGGCTATTTGCGCCCCACGGACGTGACAGTATTTCACCCAGACCGACTCATCCACGAGGCGAAGCACGCTGCGCTTGTTGCTCAGCCTATTCCACGCCCGGCAGTGAGTACGGCTGTGGGTCCGCTCAGCGGAATGATCGATCGACTTCTCGATGTGGCCATCGGCAAGGGCGATTTCAGCAAATACGACGAGCAGATCGGCCAAAAAATGAAAATGATCTTCTCCAAGGCAACCTCTTACGAGGGATGTATCGCCAAGGAGCGCACGGAGTTCTTAGATTTGTGTACCAAGGCGCTTACGGTCGCTCGAATCAATCACATGCTCGAACATGGGACTGCCTTGCGCAACTAGCTTCCGCAATGTACGGTGAACGCCCTCGAACAGAGTTTTTCTCTGTCCGTTTCCAGATCAGGTTTCACGCTGATTATCAACCAACATGGCGGTTCGGTAACCCCAGGTTTATGCCGAAACGGGTAGAACTCTACGGAAATGGTTCGACCATGAGCCAGAGCAGCGTCCCTTGCATCAGAGTGAATTCCAAAAGCCAATGAAGATCCTTGTTCCAATAAAGCGAGTCGTCGATCCCTACAGTAAAGTCCGACCATTGTCGGATGGATCTGGCATCGATTCCGGTGGGAGCAAATTTGAAATCAACCCGTTTGACGAAATTGCGATCGAGGAAGCGGTACGTTTAAGGGAAAGGCTTGGTGAGGTCGAGATCCTCGTCGTTTCGATTGGCAAAGCAGAGTCTGAAGAGCAGCTCCGCAAGGCGCTCGCAATGGGAGCCGACCGGGCAATTCTGATCGAAACCGACAGCGAATTGGATTCGGCAAGCATAGCAAAGGAACTCGCGATTCTCGCAGCCGAATTGAATCCAGATTTAATTCTAATGGGAAAACAGGCAACCGACGACGACTGCAATCAAGTCGGTCAGATGCTTGCTGCCCGACTTGGGCTCCCCCAGGCAACCTTTGCATCAAAGGTTGATCCCGTACCCGGTGGGCTGAGAGTAACCCGAGAAACGGATGATGGCGAAGAAACGCTCGAATTACGCTTCCCTTGTCTCGTAACTGCAGACTTGCGACTCAATGAACCCAGATACGTGGCTTTGCCGGGAATTATCAAAGCACGAAACAAACCGCTTGAGAGACGCACAATTTCCTCTCCTCCGATCTTGAAGACGAGAACCATCTGCTTTGAAGCGCCGCCGGCCCGGTTGGCAGGCAAGAAAGTCAGAGATTCGCTCGAACTGGTATCGCTTTTGCGAGACCGAGGTGCGCTTTAGTGTCAAAGCTCTTATTAGTTGCCTTTACAGCCTCCGAGGCATCTCTATCGCGCGGATTCGCCTCCCGCTTAGGGCTTCCATTTGACGTCTTGTGCCTATCAGGCTCGCCTGCCCCAGATTTGGGAGCGGAACAGTGCTTTTCCGCGAATTTGCCAAACCTTCCGCCCGCGGACGGTTTGGCGGTTCAAATCGCCAAGGTCGCAACCGGTTATAGCCACGTGGCGGGAATATCCAGCATGCAGTCGAAAGACGTACTAGCTCGGGTAGCAGGTCTGTTGGACTCTGGCATGGTGACGGACGCCATTGAAGTTGTGTCGCCAACCATGTTCAAGCGCCCTATTCTCGCCGGCGCCGTCATTGCAACGGTAGAAGTTTTGGCGACGCCGGTCGTCATTACCTTCCGGCCGTCAGGATTTCCGAAAGTCGATGGCCTCAAACATTCTTCCTCTGTTGATGTTTCATTCGATACCTCGTCTCAGGCAATTCGAGTCAGCGAGTCAGTCCGAGGCGGTTCACGACCCGATCTGTCGCAAGCGAAAATCGTTGTGAGCGGTGGACGACCGCTACGGGATGCCCAGACCTTCGAACGTGTCATTGGCGGGCTCGCCGATAGACTGGGCGGTGCAGTCGGCGCTACGCGCGCTGCAGTTGATTCCGGCATTGCACCGAATGAGCTCCAAGTCGGACAGACCGGCAAGATTGTGGCTCCCGACCTCTACATTGCAGCAGGAATATCAGGATCCACTCAGCATATGGCGGGGATCAAGGACAGTAAAATCATCGTTGCAATCAACAAGGACCCAGATGCCCCGATCTTCGAGGCAGCCGATTTTGGGTTAGTCGCCGACCTTTATGACGCAATTCCAGCGATAGAGGAAGCGTTGGACGCTTTGCCATAGTCGAACCACTCAAAATTAGGCCACAAGGAAGTTAACAAAACTTCGTCCCACGCGTCATAAATCATGCCCCGAATTCAGTAGAACATATGACCGACACGTATCAATTGAAACGGCGTCCTGCCCCTCGGACCCACTCTCGAACTTGGAGACCATGAATTGAAAAAACTCGCCCTTGCGACCGCCCTTCTCGCACTTGGAATTATCTCATCCGCGACTCGTGCTCAAGCGCAGGAGAACTCGGCTCAATCGATGGTCGACCCCAATCGAGTCGTCCTTGTTATCAATGGAGAGGAAATCAAGGGAGCGGAATACTATCGACGAATGGAGTATCTGTCAGGAGTTGGGCGGCAGATGGGCGCCGGATTCTCGGAGTTTCCTCCCGGGTTTCTCACCATTCAGCGGCTGATAGACGAGCGCTTGGTCTTTGACCTTGCCAAGCAAAAGGGCATCTATCCAACCGACGAAGAGATACAGGACGAACTCAAAGTTCGCCAGGATGACAACCCCACCGTCTTGAAGGATTGGCTGGCGTCAGGCGGAAATATGGACGACCTGAAGTATTTACTGCGATTCCAGATTGCGCAGTTCAAGATCCAGACGGATGGCATTACAATAACCGACACAGAAGTTCAGAAAGACTATACGGACCGCCCAGACACTTATAAGATTCCAAAGCAGTACAAGCTCCGGGTGATCTATGTCGCGACAGCCGACGACACGAAAGCGGTCGACCAAGAAATTGAGTCGGAAAAGGCCTTTGCCGATATCGCCAAGGAGAAAAGCATCGACCTAACCCGGTTGGTAGGAGGGGAATATGGTACGGTTCCGGTCTATAGGCTGGATACCGATACGCAAAAGGCCCTTGCCGATATAAAGATTGGTCAGACGACGAAGTGGTTCACTACCAACCCGGCCGGCGGTAATGGTGTTTATCTGAAGTTTTTCCTTGAAGACGTTCTCCCTGAGAAGAAAATGGAATTGGATGCCACACTTCGGCGCGTTATTCGCCGCCAGTTGATGGTAGATAAGGGCCGAGTGAAGAATCCGAATATCACAAAAGAGTTGGACGCTTTGAGAATTAAGGCCAAGATCGACATCAAGCAACCTGAGTTCGCCGACGCGTATCAGAAGTTCATGAAGGTTTACCTTCAACAGCACGGGAGCACGAATTAGAGCTTGCCGCGTCTTATTCAGCTTGATCCCGGACCGCTCACTCCCGAAGTAGTCGAGCAACTAACTCGATCGGAAGTGGTTTTGATCGAACCAAATCCTGCCGTGGAGGCAAAACTCGGTGAGATGGGTATTGCTTACACGCACCTTGGGCCTGATCCAATCAGCTTCGATGCGGTTCTAATTCAAGGCAAGCGTCCTTTGGATGAACTCGTATGGGTCGTCGATCGATTGCTTGGGCCGGGCGGTTGTCCATGGGATCAAGCCCAAACCCACGAAAGTCTTAAGAAATACCTCCTGGAAGAGGCTTATGAGGTTATCGACGCGATCGATGCGCGAGACGACGAAAAACTGTGTGAGGAACTTGGGGACCTTATCCTTCAGCCGATCATGCACGGTCAGATTCGCCATCTAGCAGGCGGATTCGATACCGACCAGTTAGCACAGGGCATCGTTGACAAGCTCATACGTCGCCACCCCCATGTCTTCGGCGACGTCACCGTGGCAGACGCCAACGAAGTCCTGAGGAACTGGGACAAGATAAAGCAGGGGGAGAAGGGCGAAGTCAAAACTTCCATTTTAGGGGGTGTCCCAAAGGGCATGGCTTCCCTGCTCCGAGCTCACGAAGTGAGCAAACGAGCGGCTCGAGCTGGATTCGAGTGGCCGAATATCGATTCAGTATTCGAAAAACTGCACGAAGAGGAGGCCGAACTCATGGAAGCTCTCTCCGACGGGGCGGTCGACCATGTCGAATCCGAGTTGGGTGATTTACTTTTCACTGTCGTCAACATCTCCCGATGGGCAGGCGTCGAGCCGGAAGAGGCGCTAAGGAAAATGCTCAACCGCTTTACAACTCGTTTCATGCACATGGAGCATTTGACAACGAAAGATCTGCGGTCCCTTTCACCTGAAGAGTGGGACGACCTGTGGAACCAGGCGAAAGAAGCCAAAGGCTGACGGCAACTCAAGTGAGGAGCACGAAATGGTCGTGCCTCAAATCTTCCAAATCTAGAAAGCGATTTGGCTCTCAAGTTCAATCGATGCCATTAGCCTTGGGAGCCCTTGGGTCAAAGCACCTAAAATGATCTTATGTCAAGCATCAGATTAACCGATTTGACTCCGGCATCAAGGCCGTAGGGGGCGGTCGGGTTGCTTTCTACATACTCTCGAAATGCGGCGGCAACCATGTCGAGACGGGAACCAAGGAATCTTGCTATCGGGGCTTCGACATTTCCGTTTAGGACCAAGCGGCTCGGCTCGACGAAGTCCATGGAAATCTCACCTTTCGAGCCGATGATTCTGAACGCACGATCATCTCCGGTCTCGACGTACTTCCCGACGCGCAGGTTAAACTCAATCCCACTTGAAGAGCGCATCTGGACAGCCCCGTACGTCTCCGATGCATTGGGCGGGGCGTCGGCGATCGTGAATCGCTCTACGGATAGCACGTCGAGCGGTTCGTTGATAACGGTAAACCACATGGCTAAGTGGTGGTATCCCATGTCCCAGAGAACTCCGCCATGCGTAGAATCCCAAAGCCACTCACGTCCTGCGAAGCTCGCGTAAGGCCCCGTGCCCTCAAGTAGAGTCGCTTCAACGCCTTTAATCGTTCCAATCTCACTCAGTCCGTTTGTCCAAGCTGAGGCGTCTTTTTCAGGAATCTCCGTTCTTGGACCGAGGCAAGTCGGCGTCTTCATTCCAAGCCAACGAAGAAGGGGTACCCCCCAAACGTCGACATAAAAGTCGGAGCAGTATAGGGCGGGGTTCACTTCAACGCTTTTCACTACCCGTTCCAGCGCCTCCGAGGTGGTAACGAGCGGCTTCTCGACGAACGTCGGGATTCTAAGTTCGGCTAGCTCTTCAACCTGTTCTGCATGAACTCGGTTGGGGGTCAGCAGCATAATCGCATCCGGTGAATAACTTCCGACCAATTCTCTCAGAGCTCCCGGTCTGGGCTCGTAATCCGGCCGGTCCACTTTTACGACGGTATTGAAAACCAGGTCAATTCCGGGTGAGATCGCACGATAGAAATCGCCGACTCCTACTACCGCCAACCGCGGCTTATCTTGAGTTGCCATTTTGATATTCCTCTTTGAAGAGCGGGATTAGTTTGCCTGAATCGGGCACGATTTTGGCACTTGTTATTCATACTAGCCCAACCGAATTTTGACCGAGATCGTCCATCCGCATCCGTCGCCGATTCTCTTAGAACGCTCTAGGTTTCCCAAATGTGGGTCCCCACCACGAGGTAACGTTTGATCATGCGTTCTCCCAAGCGAAACCTAGCCATCTGCGTTCTATTATTCGTTTCCGCAACCAGCCAGGCATGGATCGACACGGGACATATGCTTGTCGCCACCATCGCGGCGGCTAACCTTAAGCCACGTGTTAAGGCCGAGTGTGACCGGCTGTTGGCAATTGGCAGCGATGAACGCAATGCCGACTTCGTAACCACTTCTCCCTGGGCCGATGATATACGCCGAGACCGACCTGAAACCGGCCCTTGGCACTATATTGACTATCACTTTAGAAGCGACGGAAAGCCGACTGACAACAAACCGGATGCAGAGAATGCGGTCTGGGCTATCAACAAATTCTCGGCAGTCCTAAAAGACAAAACGAAACCGGATGCCGAACGATCCGAGGCACTGCGATTCCTGATCCACTTTGTAGGGGATATTCACCAACCTCTTCATGCAACAGCGCGCGACACTGACGAGCATACAAAAGGGGACAAGGGTGGGAACGACTTTCGGATTCTTACTCCGGACGTCTTTGCAGGCGTGAGTCGCCCGCCACGTAATCTGCATGCATTTTGGGATTTTGGAGGCGGACTCTTTCAGGGAGAGCGACGACCCCTGAGTGCTGAGTCGAAATCGCGGATCGATAACTTAGCCAAGTCATTAATGAAGTCATATCCGCCGAAGTCGTTCCCTGCCGTGAACGATCTCAACCCTGACGATTGGGCCAAAGAGAGCTTCGCGGCTGCCAAGTCGGTCGTCTACAACCTCGAGGAGAACACGGCTCCGTCAGCAGAATATGTCAAGAAGGCCCAAGATGTCTCTGCCCATCGGATCGCGCTTGCCGGATATCGGCTAGCCCATCTCTTGAACGAGCTCCTAAAATAACCGCGATTGTCGCCGCTCCACTTTTCCGTGCCAACCTGGGAAGTGGAAGAGCCAAATAACCCATTGGCGATGTTCAAGACAATAAGGTCGAAGCTGGAAATCGCTTTGAATTAGTCGTATTCTGTCTGTCCGCCCTTGCAGCGACGATTATGGCAATCAGGGCCATGTCGGCCTTCGGCTTGGCTGTAAGAACATGGATGAGTTTGCACTCCATCTCACGGATCTTGGGGATAGGTCATTCAAGTTCTCCTGATTGAGATCGATAACCCCTGATCGACGCTTAACTACGGGACCTAAGGATTTGGCTCTCTGGATTTCTTCAAGGATAATGTAGCCACCTACTCCGATTGGGAGCATCATGATGTCCAAGATTCGACGAAAGACGGTTCCTCTTCTAGTTCTCGTCATCTTGGCGGTGATGCTGGCTCCAACGCTGTGGCGGCGATCCCATCGGCATACCTTGCTCGTGTGCATCGGCGGCTGCGATTTTTCCCAATTTGAAATGATGCAGAACGCGCTTGCCAGACAAGGGATCCCGCTATCCAATGATGGAATTGTCGATGTAGGAATGACCAGCCTGATGATTCCCCTCGAATTCAAGTCAAGAGCGCTGTCTGCACTGCGGAGACTGCAGACGGAGCATCCCAACTACAACGTCGACCTTATCGATGAGGCTGATGTTGCTTATCACTACCTTCAATATCAGAGCGAAGTGAAGTCGGCGCTGCTGGCGCATGAGATCCAAGTCCTTCCCGAATTCATCGGACAGAGCGGGCTCGTCTTCGTTAAGGTGAGATGGAAGGACAAGGACCGAGCCATCTCAGTTTTGGAGGATGTGAAGGTCGCACACCCTGAGTATGGGCTCGAAATACCATCCTATAAACCACCCAGTCTAAAGCTCATGGGGCGCCCAAACTCACCGACCGCAGAGGACTCGATGGCTCACCTGGCTACGGCAAGAATGTGACGTCATTTAAAGACGTCGTTATACGATGCGTAACGATCCGACAGGATCTTCGCCATCTAGCCGTACGGAACCCTTCATAATCATTCCGTGCCAATTTGGGGGGTTGTGAATCAAAAGGGAGGCGTCGGCAAGACGACTACGGCAGTGAATCTTGCGGCGGGACTGGCCAAGAGCGGCCATCGGACCCTGCTTGTCGACTGTGACCCGCAGGGGAATGCGACTACCGGGTTGGGGTTGGACAAAGCTAAAGCCAACGCCACCCTCTATGAGGTGTTTGTCGACGCGGTCGAAAATTCAGAGACCCCGACCGCCATCCATAGCGCAATTTGCCAGATCAGCGACAATCTGGACTTAGTGCCGGCAACTCTCGACCTGGCAGGCGCCGAGCCGATCCTCCTCAATGCAGTGGGAAAAGAGCTCATACTCCGCGATGCGCTCCAACCGGTGGTGAAAGACTACGAGTGGATTCTCTTCGACGCGCCGCCAAGTCTCGGACTCCTGACCATCAACATCCTATCTGCCGCCGATGGCGTACTCGTTCCGATGCAATGCGAATTCTACGCGCTGGAAGGACTTAGCCAATTGCTGAAGACGATCGACATCGTTAGGCGTAGAATCAATCCTCGCTTGCAAGTAGCGAAAGTGCTGTTAACCATGTTCGATTCACGAAACCGACTCACATTCCAAGTCACCCAAGAAGTCAGGGACTATTTTGGGGACAAGGTCGCCAAAACCGTGATACCGAGAAACGTGCGACTCAGCGAAGCACCGAGTTTTGGCGAGGCAGCCGTCACCTGCTTCCCGACCTCGAAGGGCGCCGAGGCTTATATCGAATTTGTTAATGAGGTGGTCACCGAATGCGTCGTGCACTAGGAAAAGGGCTCTCTCAACTCATCGCGGAACAGTATGAGGGTCCTACGAATGAGGTGCCGATCGAGCAGATCGTGCCGAATAGCCGTCAACCTCGAACTCACTTTAACGAGGATTCGCTTCAGGAGTTAGCTTCATCGATCACGGAGTACGGGATTCTTCAGCCCCTTGTCGTGAGACCAGTCGCGGAAGGAAAATACGAACTGATCGCTGGTGAACGACGCCTCAGGGCATCCAAGATCGCGGGGCTAAAATCGGTTCCGGTTTTGGTCAGATCGGCCGGAAACCAGACCTCCCTCGAATTGGCACTAATTGAGAATTTACAACGCGAGGACATTAATGCTCTTGAGTCCGCTCGGGCCTACCGCAAGCTCATCGACGAGTTCGGCCTCACTCAGGAGTTGGTCGCGGAAAGAGTCGGCAAATCACGGACTGTCGTAGCGAACACCGTACGATTGCTCCGTTTGCCATCGCGTATTACTCAGGGCCTTGAATCGGGAGTGATTACCGAGGGCCACGCTCGCGCCCTGCTTGCATTCGAGAGCGAAGCACACCAGTTGGCAGTATATGACCAGATACTGGAAAAGGGCCTGACCGTAAGAGATGTTGAAAACGTTTCGAAGCCAAAGCAGCAAGGCTCACCGGCGCGTCAGCAAAAGAAGGCTCCGCGAGCTAAGGTTCACGATGCGGCCATCGAAGAGGGGCTCAGCGCTCATTTTGGCGCCCCAGTGAAAATCCTCCATAACGAAGTCGGAGGAAAACTCACCATCGACTTTTTCTCTGAAGACGACCTCGACCGAATCTTGGAGACTATCGGCTTTCGCCTGTGAATGGAGTTGCCCCTTTCCAAATACGCCCCATGACGACTTCTGACGTGGAAGGTGTCGCCAAACTTCAGAAGTTGGCGTTTCCACCGCCGTTTTCCGAGGACCTGCACTGGGATATCGAGCATCTGCTGCGCCATGTCGAGGTATTTCCAACCGGCCAGTTCGTGGCAATTCGGGAAGACCAAATCGTTGGAAGCTGCAGCAACGCCATTATCTCGGAGGAAAGGTGGCAAGGCCATGGAAGTTGGGGAGCAACCGTAGGCGGACCTTACATCCGAAACCACTCCGATTTTGGATCAACGCTTTATGGACTCGATATAACCGTTGCACCCAGTTCTCGAAGACTTGGAATCGGTCGAGCTTTTTATGCCGCACGTTACCAATTCGTGCGCTCGTATTCGCTTATCCGGTACGGAACCGGCTGCCGACTTCCAGATTATCAGACGCATTGCGCGACCTTGGGGCCCATTTCGACGGAACAGTACGCCAATATGGTCGTTACCCGGGAATTGACCGACCGGACGCTCACTCCGCTTTTGAGCTATGGGTTGACCTTTCTAGGCGTTATTGAGAATTACATGGAGGATGTCGAGTCAGGCGATGCAGCGGCACTGTTGGAGTGGTTACCATGAATTTTCGCCTTGCGACCGCGGCATGGAAGATCCGTCCTGCTAGAAGGGATAGCAGTTATTTTGCGCATTTCTACGATATTGTGAGCGAGGCCCACGATGAGGGAGCTTCCGTTGTGGTGGTACCGGAATTGCATGTCCTCGAACTACTACCGCTCGTGCCTGACCTGGACGTCCGAAATGCAGCCAAGTATCTGATCCAGTTCTCCGAAGCGGTTGAAGGATGGATCAAGCGAATCAGCGATTCCAGCGGAATGATTATTGTAGGGGGCTCTCATTTCAAAGAGACTCCCCTTGGAATCAAAAATGTCTGCGCCATCGGAGTCCCAGGACAGCAGATTACGTTCAGCGAGAAAAACAAGCTAACGGCTTACGAACGCCAAGTGTGGGACATTCAACCGGGATATGGCCTATCGAGACTGCCGAACCACCTTGGAGTCACCGTCTGTTACGACAGCGAGTTTCCAGAGGCCGGTCGCTCGCTCGCGGAGGCTGGCGTTTTGGTTCAGTGCGTTCCTTCATGGACGGAAACAAAGCGAGGATTTCAACGCGTGCGCTGGAGTTGTCAGGCCAGAGCCGTCGAGAATCAAAACTACGTGATCCACTCCTCGTTGATTGGGGAGCTTGGTTACGAACCGGTCCCTCACACTTATGGCTCGGCTGCCATCATCGCCCCGAGCGTCGAACCCTTTCCGATCAACTCAATCCTTCGAGAAACACCTTTGAACGAAGAAGGAATCGTGTTTGCCGACCTCGACCTCGATTTACTCGCCGAAGCCCGCTCGTCCGGCGAGGTCACAAATTGGAGGGATCGGGGTGCGGAGAGTTGGGAAGTTCTTGGGCAACCCCTCGAGCCGTCGCAGCCGCGTTTGTTTGGCCCGCAGACGGATGAGAACTTAAACTAGGGCAAGCAACTTTGGAGAGCCCACGAGGTTGCATCTACCGTTTTCAGGAATTGCAGACTGTATTCTCACTTGCAGGTTCGGACGAACTTCGTTAAGCTCTAGGTCGTGTTGCGGTTTCTCCAACTGTTGTCCATGCTTGCCATTGCCGGATCCGCGCTTGGGGATGGCATCTACGAGAAACTTGGCAGTCTAGTCAATCCGACAATTCCGTATCAGCGGGCACTTATTGCTTGCCGAAACGGAGAAGAAACAATGATCGTGGAATCCGAGCTTAACGGGCCGCCCGGCGACTACGCTTGGATCGTCCCCATTCCAAACCCTCCCACGAAGATCCTTGAAGTAGACCCAAGGGCTCTTGACAGAATTACCAGACACTACACACCGCAAGTCGTCCCTGTCGCCCCAGGTGCGGGCACGTTTTGGATGTCGATCCTCTTGCTCGGGGGAGGAATAGCTGCACTTTGGAAGCCATCCAGAGGCAGTTCTATTTTTCTTCTTTTGGCAGGATTCCTCGGATATGTCCTTTCTGGGATATTTGCTCCCGTCTATGCCGGTTCTTCGGCGGCGAGAGGTGGCGTGGAAACGATCAAGTCCTTAACGGTTGGTTCGTACAAGATCGAGGTTGTTCGGTCAAAAGACGCGCTCGCATTATCCCGTTGGCTGAGACAGCATGGTGGCCAGTTGCCAAAAGTGGCCGAGCCGATCGTGGACCAATACGTTAAGGAAGGCTGGTGTTTCATGGTCTCAAAGCTCGATGCCACGTCTGGTAGCGGATCACCCCACCCACTCGCGGTTACGTTCAAGTCTAAAGAGGCGGTCTACCCCATGCGGCTGACGGCAGCCCAAGGCAACCAAGTTGTAGTCGACCTCTTGGTAGTGGCAAGTGGAACCGTATCCGCTCCGCCCCTCCGAATCTGGCGAACCCAGAACCTAGAGTACGATCCCACTACTCTTGGCCATAACCAAAAAGAAAACGACGAGTTCTTTGCGATTGATCCGCTCGCCTGCTTGACTTGGCCCGACTCCTCGCTAACTAGGCTGCGAGGCGAAATGAGCCCAGCCGAGATGAAGAAAGACATTGTCTTTACCGCCGGCCCTTACCACCCGGAGACGATAACTGTTGCGGAACGAGACGGTTACCCCGCATGGGTTGCTATGTCCGTTTTCGTCGCGATCAGTGTTACGGTATTCCTCTGTGGTCTGATTTCTGGGTTCCTGCCGCCACGTGGGCGCTTCGCACTTGTTGGGACCCTCATTTGCGTAGCTTTGGTCGGTGGTCTCACTGAACATCTCTTGACCGCCGGGGTTCATCCGATCGAATCTGGCTTGGTATCCATTCCATAACCGGACATGAGGTTCTCCCTATAGCTTAAAAGTCAAGAATCCGCTCGTCTTGGGATCGGTCTTGCCGCGGAGGAATCTGCCAAGGTTGTCGGTCAACGCAAGCCGGGCGCGTCCGAGATCGGGAGCGACACGGGTCTTGCCCAGGCCAATGACACAGTTCTTACCCTCGCCAAGGTCGACAACCGCGAGGGCGCATCCATTGTTCAAGTCGATAGTCGTTCCGTCGTATGTCAGGTTATTGCCAGACACCTTAAACCCGACCATTTGACAGAGCTTTTCCATCACGGGCATCGTACTTGGGTGGCCTACGATGAACGACCCAGCCAATTCGGTGGGGGAGCCTGTCATTTGGCTCTTGCCTTGGATTCTGGCCAAATAATCTGTATGGGCACTGTCCGTAAACCTCGGGTAGGCGCCAGTCAACCGGTTCAACTCAATAGGCTCTTCGTCAGAGTTTATCTTCCTCAGGGCACGGCGCCAGGGATCCACGGAGAGGAGTATCGGTTTTCGATCGCTGGCGATTTCGAACTTTCCGGGTTTGCTTATGTCAATTGTCTTGAACGCACGAGATCCGTCTTCATACTGGAGCATCACGTCAAGCGGAAGGCGGTAGCTCGACCCACGAAATGCCACGTTTAGCAGGACCCTACCATTAGTGTATTGAACACCATCAACGATTAAATCGGCATATCCTGGTTTTCGTATCCAATCGTCAAAAAACCCCTTGATATCCCTTTCAGGATTCAATCGGGTAACTACCTCCTCGTAGTCGGCCCAGTCGCTGGTAGTGCCCTGGCTCTTCTTAATCCACTCTTGCATCGTGGCAACCATTTGATCGGTTCCGAGCAATTGCTCCAGCATCTGGAGTACTTGGCTTCCCTTTCCATAGCCCAATCCTCCGGCAACCCCTCCGATGTCGGCTCCACTTTGGGCCAAAGCCGCTGAATTGTACGAATCATTGCCTGATCCATCTTGAATGAAAGCGAGTGAACGCTCTTTGGAGTTTCCGATCGTCACATTACGCCTGTAAAGTCCCTCGGAGAACACCGCGAAACTCTCGTTCCAGAAACTCCCCAGATAAGAGTTGTTGATGATTCCGCCCCACCAAGTGTGCGAAGGCTCGTGGGCGTCCTCCGTCGGCAGACTCCCGTGTCCCCATGTCGTAAACGAGTACGCCTCAAGCGCACCGCCGCCATACACGGCACTGTCCACTGCTCCATAGCCTTTAAAAGGAAATGGCGCAAACCGCTGGTAGAACTCAATGATGGGTGCGTAAAACTCCGTCTGCTCTTCCATCTGGTCCTTAGAGAGCAGTGAACTCCAGCAGCTATACCGCTTGCCATGGATTTCCTGTGTAAAGTGGTCATATGGCGCCACCGAGACGCTGTAGTAAACGCAGGGTAGGTTCATCTGGTACCGAAACAAGTGCTCTGACCCGATAACTCTATCCTCCACTAGGTCGCCCTGGCCGATCGCAGTCCAACTCGCAGGGGCATGAATGGTCAGATCGTATGGCACCGGTTGGCGAGCCACCATTGGGTACCAGTAATCGTTCGTTAAGGTCGCTTCTTTGGAACTGATGCTGCCCGCGTAGTTCGGTAGGTCTACTTTGGCGCTATAGGAGATCGTATAAACATCCTCGCCGGTAGGCTTTGTCGTCGAAACCACTCCTCCCGCTTCTGCGAATGGCACTGCCTTCCCCGCTCGGTCCGAAATCTTGGAAACGATGTATTGCGGCGACATTCGAAACAGGAATCCGCCTTTCTCGCCCGACAAATTGGCAAGTTTCATTTGATCGACCAAAACGGCCCTCTTGTCCGCAGTCACGAACTGAAGGTCAAACTGGTGCCTCACCAGGCGAATTCCGAATCCTTGGGTTTCGGGTACGAAGCGCAGCTTGTCTCCGACTCGAAGGAAGACAAGCTCCCCGGTATCCTCGCTTGTGAGTGGAGTGCTGAAAACGACGAACTCCTCTCCACCCACTCCCGTCAAACGCAGAGCATGCCAGCCAAATCTCCCCACCTCGTACGCGCCATTGGTTCGAACGATATTGAATGGGTTATGACCAGACGTTCGGCTTTCCTCGAGAAATCGACTGAGGCCCTCCACGTTGCGCGCTTGGGCCAAATTATCAAGTTCGGTTATGCTCGGCGAGGGGGATTGGGACAAAACAAGGAGGGAAGCTACGATCATGACGACAAGTATGCCCGGGATACGGAAAAACAGGCTTGAAGGTTCCTTCATATAGGTCAAGTCAACGGCATGGATGATTACCGAAGTCGTGCGAAACCTAATTCTACAGAAAGCGTCTTATTCTTACATCATGAAATTCACCCGTCTGAAAGATGGTGAAAGTCCCTGTTAGTGAGTCGAGCTTTTGTAGAGTGATATACAGTATTATTAGTCAGATCGAACTGCTAGCTTGAAGGCCAAGATTGAGCCATACGTATTCGAAATCATAGATATTTCTAAGAATTCAAATCGATGGAACCGACGCAAGCTATAGTTTCGTAAGGACTATTCAAGAAACAGAAAAACATCCTGAACAAAATGAGTTTTCTCTCGTTTATCTTCACGGATGATGGAATTACACCATTAAGGCACTCCTTGGGGAAATTCTCACGAGGGGCCGCAAACACCCTACATAGGTAGGAAGTGGCATTGGCTGTCGGTCTTAAGCAATCCGGCAGCCTCTTTCTTTTTTAGCTTAGCGGCTAAGACCAAACGCGGGTAGCATCAAGCCATGCCCTGGTTAAACATCGTCCTTTTGCTCTATTCGATTCTGAACATCGTTATGGGCTACCTTGGTTACGCCGAGAAAGGAAGTCTGATTTCTCTGATCGCGGGCGGGTCCGCGGGAGCAATCATCTTGGGTTCTCTTGCTTGGGCAAAAGTGAATCCGAGAGCGGCCAGAATTACCGCTTTGATCATCACGGTCCTGCTTATGGGTAGGTTCGGACCCAAGACCTTTTCAGAGAACAAGCTCTATCCTGATGGAATTGAGTTCGTATCATCCTTTGGCGCCTTCGTATGTCTTGGCGTGGGACATATGATGGGAATGAAGGCGAAGAAGGCTCGTGAGGCAGCAGAGGCCAAGGAAAAAGGCGCGTAGCAGGGCCGACCTCAGAACGTTCGGCCAACCGCCCACCGACTATCCAAGCCGCAAGATCGGCATCACGCGGATCTCGGCATCGAACGGCCCATTTTTCCCAAGGATCTTGACCTGTTCACCGTCGAAGGCGGCTTCGTTTCTTAGCATGGCGGCGCCAATATAGCCATAATCCGGTGAGAATGCTGCGCTGGTAACCGTGCCGGCATCAGGCCGACTCAGATGCTTGATCGTTGCCCCGACTTCAATTGGGCTGTCCGCCGCAAGTCCCACCCACGTGCGATTGGTATGTCCACGGCTGTGAATCCGCATCAGAACCTCTTGGCCCATGTAGCACCCCTTGCTGTAACTGACATGGCGCGTCTCGAAAGCTTGTCCCATTTCAGGCGGAAAAGTGCGTTCGCCCATATCAGCGCCAAACTGAGGAATCCCGGCTTCCAGTCGGGCGATATTGTAGGCTTCGCCACCAATCTGATGAAACGCGTCTTCAATGATGCCGATTACCTTCGTTTCACTCTTGGGAATCCATAAATCCCATCCGCCCAGACCTGTACGGTTCGAGCGAAGGCAAAATAACTCGGAATCCGCCAAGGTGGCCTCTCCAGCATCCAGACTTGGCAGGGCAACTAATTCGGAAAGCCGAGCCGTAGCGGTCGGTCCTTGGATACTTAACAGGCGAAAGGACCCAGAAACGTCTTCCGCCACGACATCCTCCATGATCACCATTTGCTCTACCCTTCGTAAGACGTTGGACGTGGTTAAGCTAGGACAGGTCAGAAGCAGCGCATCTGAAACCGCCCATGCCTCACATACCGACATAATATGTCCGGTAACCGCAGTCAAGCAGAATTCGCTCGATGCTCCCGGCTCGAGTTTCCGCAGGTCGTTAGTGGCTTGTCCCTGCAGCCAACCCTTTCGGTCGTCGCCGCTCATCCTCACGAGCGAGGTCTCAGGTAGGTCCACTATCCCGCACTCCTCTCGTAAGAGGTCATAATCCCTCAGCGTCTGGTCGCTGACTTGCATCTGTAGGTTAAACATCGAACGCGAGATCCCTTACAGCACTTGGCTCAACCTTCATTATGGAATACCGCGTTTGTCAACGTAGCAATCAGCGAACATGACCTTCCTTTTCTTAGGCATTCTTGGCGGAATTATCCATATCGCCGGCTCTCAAGTCCGTTCGTTTGAGAATAGCGCAGCGGCCGATATCTCTTCAAAACTGCAGGGTGACATGCGAAGAGTCGTAGTCCGTGCAGACGTCGGCCCCGAGGCTCTTTGGGGCGACATCCACTCAGTGTCCATTTCCGCATCTCATTTCCAAACTCAAGGACTGCCTCTCTACACCGAATCAAATCGCTCTCGTCGGGGAGTGGTTCGCGAACTTCGGCTCTCACTTCAAGATTTTTCTCTTGGACAGCTTCATGTAGATCGGATGACCGCTGACATTCGTTACTGTCATTTTGACTTTCCACTTGCCCTGAACCATCGAATGATTCGACTTAGTCAAAGCGGAACCGGCGAAGGTGAAGTTTCCATTCGCCAGGAAGACTTGGAGCGATTCATCCTTGCCAAATATCACGAGATCAAACGGGTGACTGTAAAGATCGACAGGGACAAAATCATCGTGGATGGCTATGGCTCCTTCCTGATTTTCAGTACTGCCTTCACCGTGATCGCTCGCTTGGAATCTCCGGACGGCGACACTCTGCACCTGACAAGTGCTCGGGTTCTCCTCGATGGTCAGGTTGCGGACGACGCTTCTCGGCAAGCACTTTTGGACACCCTGGACCCCGTCGTCGATCTGACAAAGGACCTTGCCTTGCACGGCGCCATTAAGGTCAATCACTTGGAACTGAGAGACGGCGTCCTGCGAGCCTCTGGAATCGCCAAGATTCCCGAACTTCCCGCGATACAATAATTCGCTTTTGTGTCCAGGTTCGGGCACAAAAATAAAATCTAAACTGTTTCCTTCCGTGTGAGCCCTGCCGATGCGCTTCATAAGGTGTATCCTCTGCCAGTCATGCCACATCTTGACGGGCCCGAGGTAACCGTCCTTGTTCCCGCGCTCAACGAAGAGCACACGATTGCCGAGGTAATCGATCGAGTTCTGCGCTTACCCCTTCGCGTCGAGCTCATTGTTATCGACGACGGAAGCACGGACAATACAACTAAGATTCTTGCGACCTATTCGGATCGTGTACGCATCCTTCGTAACGAGAAACCGACAGGCAAGGGGAGTGCGATCAGACAGGCGCTTCCATTTGCCACGGGGGCTACCCTCATCGTCCAGGACGCCGACCTAGAGTACGCGCCGGAGCAAATTCCCGACTTGATTAGGCCCATTCTCGACGGGAGAGCCAGTGCGGTGTACGGTACAAGATTTGCGCACGGCTTTCCGCCCGGAATGGCTCTGCCGAACCGAATTGTCAACCTCCTTCTTGCAGGGGCCGTCAGGTTCCTCTTTCGACGCCGCATGACGGATGAGGCCACTTGTTACAAGGCTTTCAAGACGGACCTGATTCGGCGGATGAACCTGCAGTGCACGCGATTTGAATTTTGCCCGGAAGTCACCGCCAAGACGATTCGACTAGGCGAGGATATTCTTGAAATACCGATTTCCTACGTTCCACGTTCCAAGGAAGCCGGCAAGAAAATCCGTTGGACCGACGCTCCCGATGCCTTTTGGACCCTTATCAAATACCGCTTCTCGAACTTTGAAAAGTGAGTCGCAGCCAGGAAGCGTCCTGCTCAAGAATCTTCTTGTCTAACTTGTAATCAGTTTATTCTTGCGCTACACAGCCTGGCCGGTGTGCATGGCTGGTCGATTTGTCCGAGGAATCTCTATCATGCCAGTGCTTGTTGCAGACATTGCTACAAACAGAAAGCCCGAAAGTGCCAAGTAGGCAACTCCCATAATCACTCGCTGCGATGTGGTAGTGATTTGTCCTCCAACTGGGTCAGCCGTTCCCCGCTTGAGCCCGCTCCAAACATGAGGAACGGAGAAGATCACGATAAGCCAGATCATCGGGTTGGTAACGAATCCAGTGACCGCCATGCCAACTAACGCGATCAGTCCGAACAGCCATAGGTAAGGAGAAACGGCTCCGACGATGCGTCCACCGTCAAGGGGAAACATGGGAATCATGTTAAAAAGGTTGATTGCAAACGTGAAAAAAGCAGCGCCCAAGAACATTCCGCTGCCCGTAACTAGATAAATCCCCCAAAGCGTCATGCCGGCCAGAGTCCCACCCAGCGGTCCACCAATTCCGATGAGTGCCTCGCCCCAGGCCGATTGCGCCCACTTTTTCTGTACGATAAGCGCACCGAATCCAGGGAGAAAAATAGGGGCGGAAACGGGAACTCCGAGAAAAGCAGACGCCGCAACGTGCCCCAGTTCGTGAATCAAAATTCCCAATACAAAAAGGAGCGCGAACCACCAGCCAAAACGGAGGGAGTAGAACCACATACTGGCGAACATGGTCAGACCCGTCAAGAGGAACTTCGCACCTTTTAACGCGGGAAGAATAAACTTAAACGCCGCAAGGAGAGAAGCTCCGATCGCTCCGAGCGGCCCTCGGGACTTCGTAGCGCTCGGGGGCGGTTGTTGCCCATGTTCGTGACGAACAGGGGGCTGCAATACGGGTGGTGGCTTTAAACTCATAGGCAATATCGATACTACGTCTCGGAGAGACTGTTTAGTAGGCTACTTACCTTTCTTAGGTGGCGCGGACGGGGTCTTAGCCGGCGCCGCGGAGAGCCCAAGCCATGTTTCCTGTTGGTTAGGCGTCATAACGCCAAGAATCTCTTTATCTGCATCCAACTTTTCTCGCTGAATCCGAGCACGCTCACCCGCAAACTTGGCATAAACGGCACTTTTCTTTTTCTCGTAGGCCTTTTGGTTAGCGCCCGGTTTGGGAAGAGGAATAGCGACAACCGCATCACCTTCCATCGCATCGACGTCCTCCGATCTCTTCTCAACTGCCTTATAGATGGCGGCAATCTTGTGCGCTTGAACTGGACTCAAACCGACCTTGACGATGATGGTTGGATCAAGCAGTGCCTCCGAACCCAGTTGCTGAATGCCTAGTTGCAAGATGACACCCTTTTGAGTCGGAGTCAAAATGTTCAGATACGAGTTCGCGAGCCAAACGTCGTTTGCCGCCATCTCCTTCCCCACCGGCTTCTTCAGGCTGACTAGCTTGTTTGAGACGGCTGAGTATTTGCTGAGAGCCTTTTGAGCGGCTTTAACTTGGTCAGGCGTCAGCAATAGCTGCTTGGCGACAAACGGATTCGCAACTAGAAATGCGCAGCGCTGAGGAACCGTTAGGTAGGGAGAACTGGGGACTTCTTGAGCGAGAAGGCAGGTCATCGCTATACCCAACAGCAAAGCTGTCAGGCAGGCGCGAGGGATCGACTGAGTTTCTTTCATGTTCTTAGACCGAATCGACAAAAACAGCAAGCTACTTCGGCACAAATTTCTTTCCGCTAAGCGCTTTATATTTCGCTAGCTGCTTTGGAGTTACGACGGCTTCAAACTCCTTCTTCGTTTGAGCAGCAAGCTTCTGAATTTCGGGCGATCGTTTCGCCATCTCGCCGTTAAAGATCTCTCGGATCTTTGTACTAAGGGCGGTCGCCTCTGCTTGGGATTTGGGTCGAACGTTCACATACGGTTTGGTGACCTGAGCATAGACATCCTGTTGAATTTTGCGACTGGCCGACGCACCTTTTTCAAATATTGCTCGCGCTTTCTTCAACTCGTCATCGGATATTCCGACTTTCTTGGCAATTTCAGTGTCGAGAATGCCACTCAGACCAGCATTTTGAATGGTGAGCTCCCGTAAACGGCGCAACTGCAGTGGGTTCAAATTGGAGAGAATCTGACCTCGAAGTTCACTGAAATATCTAAGAAGCGTCGGGTCGCTGTCCGGAATCTTAGACGGATCTCGACCAGCCCTTACGACTTGGTCCTGATAGGCTCGAATCTTCGTCCGGTTTGCGTCCGCAAACTTATTCATGACGGCGATCTGGGGCTTCGTCAAGCCAACTTCCACTTGAACCCTCTTGTCAGTGAGCAGACGAAAATCTGCCACATGATAATCAAAAGGATCCATCTTCTGGGCAAAAACTGCCGCCGTGACCATTACCGTAACTAAAACCGCATAGTATTTCTTCATATCGCCACGTGTCTCTACAATCCGAAGCCCATCTTGGTTCCCTTAGGCAGCTTCGTTGTGTTGTACTTCAAGCTCGCACCTGGATAAGCCCTGCGTGACAGTCTTCTGGAAAACATCCGTTGGATTGACTTGGTGCGGCAAGTAAATGGGAGTCGTCCCATGTCCATTAACTATCTGAATGAGAACTTCGTATTCGCCAGGGTGATCCTCTATAACCTGCCTTAGATTGAACATCTGCCCTTCGGTCGCCCGCCAAATTGAGATTGTCACGATTCCCGCCGAGCCGGCGCCTTGGGAAAAGTCAGGAAAAAGCGATGGCTCAATCGGCTTTATATCCTCCATTCGAATCTCGATGGACTTCTCGCCGCGCATTTCCCGATGCATTACATATCCGGTGGCTTGGACAACCGTGTCCTTTTGAAGCAGGTCTTTAACTTTTTCATACGTCGCTGGGAAGGCGATCAAGTTCGCGACACCGCTGAAATCTTCAATGGAGATCGTGGCCATGCGTTTTCCTTCCGCTTTTGTGACGATCGTTCGCATCTTTGACAGTACGCCTGCGATCTTAACAAAAGCATTCTCATCCTGTTCTTGGATGCTTGAGCACGTATGGGTGGCGCTTTGAGCAATCACCCTTTCATGCCCCCTCAACGGATGGTCAGAAACGTAGATTCCCATCACTTCCTTCTCCATCGCGAGGTTCTCCGCTCGAGTTGCCATTGGGCAGTCGGGGAGCGGCGGAAAGGAGGTTTGAATCGTGCCGGAATCGTCACCAAAGAGCGAGTTTTGGCCAGCTAGGCGAGATTTGTTCTGGGTATCGGCATACTGCAAAGCCCCCTCAACATAGGTAAGAAGCTTTTTGCGATTGGGGTCGATGCTATCCATCGCACCGGCGCGGATCAGAGCTTCTGCAGAAGTACGATTGAGACCGGCGATTCTCACCCGATCACAGAACTCATACAAGTGCGTGTACGGTCCATTCTCCTCTCTCTCCCTGATAATTGCGTCGACGATTGCCTCCCCCACTCCCTTAATGGCCACGAGACCAAATCGAATGGCGGTTGTTGGCTTCTCCCTTCCGTTACGCGACCGAGTGGCGCCTGCCTGTTCAATCGAGAAATCCCGAACGGATTGATTCACATCCGGCTGGAGAATCGGGATCTTCTGTCTACGGCACTCCTCGATGGATGCAGTTACCCTATCTTCCTTATCTAAATAGACGCTCAGCGACGCCGCCATGTACTCGACGGGAAAGTTCGCTTTGAGATATCCCGTTTGGTATGACAGGATTCCGTAGCAGACGGCATGTGCCTTGTTGAACGCATATCCGGCAAACGGCAGGAGAAGTTCCCAGATCTTTTCCGATGTTTCCGCTTCGATGCCGGCTGCTGCCGATCCTTGCAAGAATTCCACCTTCATCCCTGCCATCGCTTTGGCATCTTTCTTACCCATCGCGCGACGCAGAATATCGGCTTTACCCAGGCTAAATCCCGCGATGGCCTGGACTAGCTTGAGCACTTGGTCTTGATAGACGATGACCCCGAAGGTGTCCTCCAGGATCGGCTTCATCCTATCATCCAAATACTCGGGCTTCAGTTTCCCAAACTTGGTATCGATGAACTTTGGTATGTGTTCCATCGGACCAGGGCGATAGAGTGCGATCATGGCCGAAAGCTCTCCGATGTTAGACGGCTTGAGCTGTTGCACCCAACGGGTCATCCCTCCGCCTTCAAGCTGGAACACGCCGATCGTCTCTCCCCGACCCAGCATCTCGAATGTCTTCGTATCGCCTTCCGGAAGCTTGCGAACATCGATGTCGATTCCCAGAGTTTGTTTGATGTTCTCTACGCACCGTGCCAGTACGGTAAGGTTACTAAGGCCCAAGAAATCCATTTTGAGAAGGCCAATCTTCTCCAGGATTCCCATCTCATAGGCGGTGATCGCTTGCCCGTCGTTGCCCCGATATAGGGGGACATAATCGACGAGAGGGTCCTTGCTGATGACCACACCGGCCGCGTGAACTCCTGCGTGGCGTGCGATTCCTTCCACCGATTTCGCCGTCTCGAAGAGATGCTTCATCCGGGGATCGGAGTCCACAATCTGACGGAAGTCGCTGATCTCTTTGTATGCCCTATTCAATGACCATCCCGGCAAAGTGGGAATCGTCTTGGTCAGCTTTTCAGTTTCTTGGGGCGAATACCCTTGCACCCGCCCACAGTCCTTGATCGCTGCTTTTGCTCCCAGGGTTCCGAACGTTACGATCTGTGCGACGTGGTCTTTGCCATATTTCTCGGTCACGTACTGAATGATCTCGTCTCGCCGAGCGTCTTCAAAATCCATGTCGATGTCCGGCATGGAGATGCGTTCCGGATTCAGGAATCGTTCGAACGTGAGATCGTATTCCACCGGATCGACGTCGGTTATTCCAACGCAGTAAGAAACGAGGGAACCGGCGGCCGAACCTCGGACACCGAAGTAGATCCCGCGTTCCCTCGTGGCCTGGGCGAATTCCTTTACCAGAAGGATGTAATCCGTAAACCCGGTCCTTTGAATGACGTCGAGTTCGTAGTTCAGCCGTTCCAAAGAGGCTTCGGGGTTCTTCGTGCGCTCTTGGAGACCTTGCTCTGACAAAAGTCTTAGGTAGGCAACCGAATCCATCCCCTCGGGGACTTCCGGCTGAGGCATAGGCGCCCGCTGTTTATCAAGCTCGACATCGCACATATCGGCGATCATTGCCGTGTTATAGAGCGCCTCTTCGGTTTCTCGAAACAGGACGCCCATCTCTTCTTTTGATTTCAGATAGAAGTTATCGTTCTGAAACTTCATCCGTTTTTCGTCTCCAACGTTCGCACCGGTTTGGATGCATAGGAGGACGTCGTGAGGTTGAGAATCTGCGCGGCACAGGTAATGAGCGTCGTTCGTAGCTACCAACGGCAGCTTTAATTCTCGCGAGATTCGGATCAGATTGTCGCGAATCGCAGCCTGTTCTTCCAGGCGGTGGTCCTGCAATTCGATAAAGAAATTCCCGTGCCCAAATAGCTCGTCGTACATCCCGGCAATGTGCTGGGCCCGGTCGTAATTCCCCTTCATCAGCTCTTGGCAGATTTCCGAACCAAGGCAGGCGCTTGTTGCAATCACGCCTTTGCTGTGAGCGCGCAAGATCTCATGATCCACACGGGGGTGCTTATAGAATCCTTCCAAAGCCGCGATGCTGCTCAGCTTGCATAGGTTGCGATACCCCTCCAGGTCCTTGGCAAGAAGAAGCAAATGATAGGCGCTCTTTTCGCCATCCCCCTTCTTGTTGTGGATGCCCTGGGGCGCCACATATGCTTCGACGCCAAGGAGTGGCTTGATGCCGGCTTTCTTGGCTTCAAGATAAAACTCCATGACCCCGAACATCACTCCGTGGTCCGTGATGGCCAAGGCCTCCATCTCCATTTCTTTGGCGCGCTTTACCATCTCTGGTATGCGGTTTGCGCCATCGAGGAGCGAGTATTCCGTATGGTTATGGATGTGACAGAACGTTTTGCACATCTGGCAATTGGGAGACCGACTCTGCCAAATAGGCGGCTTTCTTCGGCACCTCTATTGTGACGGTCAAGAGGCCTCGCGTGCCGCAAGAATTTAGTCTCCGTGCACGTCTTCTATCCATGCGCGCAAGAGTTCTGCAACACTCCATGCTTGCCACGGGCACCCCCCGGGCGATTGAGGAAGATCGCCATCGTATACTTCGGCAATGCCCCCTAAACCATACTCCAAAAGCATATTCTTTGCGTTTCTAAGCAAGCTTCGGGCATGTTTCCGATCTCCTGTAAATCGGACCAGAGCCGTAATATAGCTTCCCATTAACCAGGGCCAGACGTTTCCCTGGTGGTATGCCGCATCCAATTCCGGCAGGGGCCCTATATACTTGCCTTTGTAATTCGGCTCTTCCCTGCCTAGGCTTCTGAGTCCCATCGGTGTCAGCAACTCTCTCGAAACGACATCCAGTGCAATCGCAGCATGTTGAGGGTCGACGGGGCTAAACGGTAACGCCATCGCGATGACTTGATTGGGTCTGAGCGTAGCGTCGTCCGGCTCAACCGTATCGAGGTATCGGCCCAGCTTCTGATGCCAAAACTTGAGCTCAAAGCTACTGGCAGCTCTATCCGCTTCCGTGGCGTAAACAGAGGACTTCCTGGCGCATGCTTCGCCAAGCCCTGACGACTCCAGCTTTTCAGTCAGCCAATGAAGCACACGAAGAAGGTTGATCCATAGGCCATTGATCTCAACCGGCTTTCCTCGACGAGGGGTCACCACCCAATCTCCAACCTTTGCGTCCATCCACGTGAGTTGGACGCCTTCTTGGCCTTGAGTCAAGAGTCCGTCACTCGGATCGACGACAATCCCAAAAAGTGTCCCCTTGGTATGCCAGTCATAGACGTCCTCAAGGACTTTCACCATTTCGCGCGCAAAACCGTCATGCCATTCGACATGAAGCGTCTTGTAGATCGCGTTTGCGAACCAGAGCGTCGCGTCGACGGTGTTGTAATCCGGATGTTCGCCCTGCTCGACGAAACGGTTCGGTATCAACCCTTGGAACATTTGAGTCGAATACGCACTGAGGATCGCTCGCGCCTGCTCGATCCTACCTGTGTGTAGGCACAGGCCAGGTAGCGAGATCATGGTGTCCCGTCCCCAATCCGTAAACCACGGATAGCCTGCGATGATCGAAGATCGATCGTGAGTGTCCACGAAAAAATGCTCTGCAGACTGCTTCAACATGACCGATAGCCGGTACTCCGGACCCTCGGCAGTTGGCATGATCTCGGCAGGGGGACAATCTGGTTCGGTGGTTGCCACCAGCACGGCTTTTTCTCCCGGCTGCAGTTCGTAACTCAGTTCGCATGGGCAGAAAAGATCATCTCGCGAGTTGAGGCCCCGCTCCGTCTCGCGCATATGCTCGAAACGGTAATACCATCCTTGAACCGGCGTTCGACTTGCGCCGGCATGACAAAGGTGGAGGGCGACATTGTCATGCTCCACAATCGTCGCACCATCAATCAGTTCCAGGCGGGAAGGATAATGTGGATCCTCGCTGAAATTACCGTGGTGATCCCGATGGCATACGAGCGGTCTCAGCGTCAGCGCACAACTAGCATCTCCAAGGTTGTGATATTCGACCGTGACGGCGTTAACCCCTTGATGCACATAAACTCTTCGTTCGACGTCCAGACCAGGCGCCCGATAACGCCAAGTAGTCGTGTTCCCAGTCGTGAACTGGCGCAAGTAATGAAATCCCTCGGGATACACGGTTCCGGGATACTGGTTGCTAGAGATGCCAACCGGATTGCCCCCCGACTCCACAAATGCGTCAATCGCACTTAAGAGCAACATGCGTCCAGTTGGAGGCGTCGTGGCGGCGACGAGCAATCCATGATACCGGCGCGTATTGATCCCTGAAGCGGTGCCCATTGCATAACCGCCGATGCCGTTTGTCAATAACCATTCTCGACGTATCGAAACGTCAGAGTTCTGGCATTGTCTCTCGTCAAGGATATATCGCATTTTCCTGCATCAATCTTACACCCGAATCGTCAGCCAATTTGCCGATTGCATTCGGAATCGTTCAGAACGATTATGGGTTTCCGTCTGGCCCAGGGCTGATGACGGAAGGAGCGGTAACCGGTCTCGTGAAGTTTCGCCGTGTGATCAGATCGGTCAAATCTCCAATATTGAGCCTGAGACCAAAATTATAGGTACTTGGATATTCGCGATACAAGAGAAACGGCTCGAAACATCCAATTACCTGAGAAATCGTGTACTCATGATCAAACCATTTTAGATATGGGTCGTACTTGGTCATGTAGCTGAATTTAGTAGGCCCAAGGTTTACGTCCGCTCGGAAGGACACCCCTTGAGTCGAGACGAGACGATCAATAATAAAGTCCGGTTGCCCAGCATCTACGGACTTGTAGCCGCCTGCGGAGAGCCGAACCTGTTTGATGGGTTCATAGGCGAGACCGGCCATAGCGCGAATCCAGCCATACTGGTTTGGGCCGATGAATACGTCGCTATCGACCCGGGCCAACGTTCGAAGATTCGGAGTGAGATGGATGGCGGGAAAACCAAGCGTGTCGTTGAATGACATTCTCGTTTCGAAATCTTCCCCTACCTGCCGAATGGTCTGAACTCTCGTTTGGCTCATGAATCCAAATTTGCCTAGCGGACCACTCGCTTCATAGACTGCCTCGTCAGGCTTCGAGTAGAAAAGGCCGGGGCCCCGGCCGTTCGCCGCTATATTCCAATAAGAATCCAGTGACAAGGATCTCTTAAGCGTTCGAAGATATCCATCTTCCTGGTTTGGCCCCGTAACATAGATGTCCTCTAGATATCCCTCGGTGAAGGGTTCGTTGAAGTCTGACAACGGGGTTAGAATTGTTTGCACCTTGTCATCGGGTAAGAACGAATGGGTCAGGTTCACGCCGTAGCTGGGGAGCGCCTGTGGAAACGCACCGACACTGAATGCCAGGTCCGTCGAATGATCCACGAATAGACCACCGCCCCAATTTGTCCCAAAATGCCCTCCAGAGAACGAAAGAGACGGAAAACCGACTCCTTCGCTTCGAGGATCCAAGTTAAAAGTGTGATCGGGAAACGTGGCGATCCTCTGTCCCATCAGAAACAGCGTTGGTCGCTTCATCTTCCCGAATTTGCCGGGATAGATCGTCACCAAAGGTGAGCGAACCTCATACCATGGCGGATTGGCTCTTGAGGTAGTTCCCCGGACGTTCGTCATCGTCCATATCTTCGGACGGATGTCCATTTTGGAAACGACAAGATGGGCCGACCCGATTCGCACCTCCGCGTCATTGATGACGCCGTGTCGGCTCTCATTGCTCCACCACATCTCAATGTTGTTGGAGTCAATCGTCCCAGTCGGATCGTCGACATGCACGTGGCCCGTCGCGCTTGCGTGCTGGCTCTTTTGCTGTATTTTCACCGTGTCGGCATGGATCGTCGTAACGTCATACTTGACGACGACACCCTTGGTAAAAGTCCAATCGTCTGACTTTTTATCCCAGTTAAAGCTCTTGAAGACAAAGGTGACGCCACCCACTGTTTGCGTCATCTGTTTCGGCGCAACCTGTTCCTGCCAGGCGGGTAATGATGCGGCTTGTAGCAGAAGCCACGGAACGGGCATAGAGTAGCGAGTGTACCGCTGAGACCTGAGTAGAACCCGCACTCTGGAAACCAGATTTTCCGATTCCCCGCAAGACATGCACATCATACTGTCGATCTTAGGAATAAATTCCTTCATTCGAACGTTGGGGCTGAGTCTCCCCGTCGTGTACCATGTAGGTAGCCAGATTGGAAGAGGTTTGGTTGAGGCGAAGATGACTTATACAATTGGTGCTGAAGCTGCCGCTCAGGAACGACAGTGGGTTGGTCGATGTCGATCCGGCGATGAAACCGCTCTTGGCTGCTTGATCGCCCGTCACAGAAATCGCTTGATCCGTACGGCCACCAACTTGCTTCGAGATCGCCATGAAGCCGAAGACGTGGCTCAGGAAGCGTTTCTCAAAGCATTTCGCGAGATTGCCAAATTAAGAGACGATCGAGCCTTCTCGGGATACCTCTATCGGATCTGTGTACGACTTTGCATGGACCGGCTGCGGCTAAAACGCGCGGAGTTGGTTGAATTTGATTCAGCTCAGCCTCATTGCGGTGGCCATGTAGAGAATCGTGTCGTCATAGAGAAACTCCTTAGTCAATTGCCCGCGGAACTGAGAACAACGCTTGTGCTTCGAGAAATGGAGCAGCTTAGTTACGAAGAAGTTGCCGAAGTCATGCAGGTCCCTATCGGTACCGTTCGTTCACGCCTCCATACCGCCAGAGAGCGATTCCGCAAACTCTGGATCGAGGCGGTGGGTGAATGAAGTGTCGCCTCTTTGGCTGCAAGAAATTTAGAAGGCTCTCAAGTGAGCAAGCGGATCGGACCCTTAGCCGTTCCGAAGATCGATTCTTACTCAAGCATCGTTCGGTCTGTTCGGAGTGCACACGGGCTGAAGTCTCGTCCACTTATGCGCTCAATATGTTGCGCATGGCTGCTTTGGAACCCGAAATCGCCCCGATGTTTGAGGATCGCGTCATAAGAAAACTCAAGGTACAGCAAGTTCGAGAGAGTCTTAACTATTGGTCACCTGCTTTGGTGGGGGCAGGAATCGCTTGCGGCGTAATCTTCGTGACGTTGCATCTGGCTACATCGCCGGGACAGACGCGACGCGCTGAGCTTCCGGCGGCACAGTCCAGACAAGACGTTCAAACTCGCATCGTGCCTAAATTAGAATTGGATCATCCTCCGGTTCTTCGATGACGCGCACGGGCCGGGGGTTACTAGGCGCACTCCTTGGCGCTTTGTTAACCCTCAGTCTACACCCGGTTTCGCGGCCCTATATGATCGGCCTGAGTTCGCGAATTCCGCCAGCCATGCTTCGCGAATGCGTAGATTCGTATGCCAAGACGGTGCCGGAACCCAAGAATCTCGTTGAAGCAAGCTTATGGATGCAGTTGGCGGCAAAGCGCATCTATGAATTTGATAAGTTAAGCGACAAGGAGTGGAAGACACTCATGCAGATTGCAGTCGAGGGACAGCAACATGATGTCACCAACGCCTTTTGGCCTCAAATGAAGGCAATCCTCTATGAGGATCGTGGATCTTCGAAATTAGCGGAACAAGCCTGGATCGACGCTTCCCATTGCGTCAAATGGGATGATTATCAAACACGCCGATTGCTTCAGGCTCGGGATCGACTCGCGGACATAACGGGCGTGAAGGAGTCTTGGCAACTGGCCCTTCTGTACTACGCCAGATCGGACGACGTCGCAATGTGTCTTGAGCGTCTCGTCAAGCACCAACTTTCGGACGCCCCAGACGACACTCCATCGGGCCTGGAACTAAGATACGCCACCCTTTTGAATGGCGATCTCCTCCGGCACTATGCCCATTCGACAAAGACGAACGTTGAGGCGATGAATATAGTCGAATTGGCGGCCTACCAACCAGCCCTTGTGCCCCTGATAGGCACGGTGAGCCCGAAGCGCCTTTGGGCTGGCGAGAACACGATTGTCGTGAATTTGGAGAAGATTCTCAGACAACCCGAGTATTCGCGCCGGGCAAGGAAAATCTTCTCTAACGCCGAATCTTGGCGAGCCCTGACAATCCGCGATACCAACGAGTCGGATGCCGCCAAATACTCCTCGACATCGGTCGTGGCGCTCTCCCTGGCGAGCGCCGCACTGGCGTTAGCCGCGATTGGGACCCTCATTTGGCTCGTAGGCAACTTTGTGGAGTGGAGGTTGGCTCGATCGAAGGAGATCAAGTGGTACGTCGCAGTGGCGCTTGCAATCGTTTTAGGCGCGGCGGTTTACGTGCTTACCGGCTACCTGCCCGCATCCTTTGTGATCGCCCTCTGCGCCGCTTTCTTGACTGTTGCTCCGGATCGATCTAGAAAAACTCGCCCAACCGACCTTGGACCACTCTTTTCATTAATGGCGGTCCTTCTTGGAATATTGTGCTCTGTCATGCTTGGGATCTACTTTGTCATCAGCACCCCTGAAGCAGTCATGATCCTGCCCAACGTAGGGGTTCCAAGCGAATATCTGGACAAGCCAGTCCTTGCTGGTTTAGCATCCGTCACATTCGGTTTGGTGATGCTCATCGCTCCGTTTTGGGCGATCGCTCATCGGGTAGGCACTCCCTATGTTTTGGGTTTGATTTTGACGAAATTTGGGGCGTTCATTTCAGTCGCCTCGCTGACCCTAGGCGTCATACTTGGACCGATGTGTGTATACGTAGATCGGCAAATCGACGGCACACTTTTTCAGTTGCTAACGAATGAGCCTTTGCATTACTACGTGCACCCATGACTGAGTCGACCCGAGCCCGAGTTCTTGCCCTAGCCAAGGAACGAAACGAACATGTAGAATCCCTGGCGGTAAGGCCGGTTGGCCTTACGTGGTGTATTAGACACACTGAAATTGCCGACGAGGTCGTGCGTATTCTGCATGACGACCTTGAGGCCAATACTCCGGATTTGCCTCCGTTGGCCTTAATTGCCGTTGGTGGATATGGTCGGCGAGAGCTATCGCCTCATTCAGACATCGACATCACGGTTGTGCCCTCTGATGAAGCTTCGCCGATTCTAGATGCTGCCATCCGTGTGCTGTTTCAAGATCTTCATTGGGCGTTTTGCACCGCCCTGAAGTTGGATGTGGGCTATGCCTATCGTCTCATCTCAGACGCACCGGGTCTGGATGCTAAGACTCAAACAGGCTTAATGGACATGCGACTGGTTGCCGGCTCGCTGGAACTGAATCGTGATCTTGAAAATGCCCTTGCCGCCAGTTTCGAGATTGGCGAGTTCCTTCTTTCGAAAATCACGGAACGGGAAGACATGTTCCACAAGCACCACGACACACCTTTGGTTGTGGAACCCCACCTAAAGGATGGAGCCGGAGGGCTGCGATGCTTTCACTGTGCCAACTGGCTGCGCGAGGCCATTGGAGAACGGGCAGCGAAACCCACTTTGGAATATGACCGAATCTTGCGGATTCGCAACTTGCTTCATCTGAACACGGGAAAACATCAAGATCTGCTCTCACGCAGCCGACAAGTCCAAATAGCTGATCAGCTTGGTGTCGATCTGCCAACGATGATGTCTGATGTCGTAGCTTGCGGGGTTGCGCTTCATGCTCACTACAGAAGTGCCAGACAAAAAATCGACGAATCACGATTTGCGCTCACAAAAGGGGTGGTCGCAATCAACGGAGAGGCACGCCTAATCGGTCAAGCGGATGCAGGGGAGGCTTGCGTTGGAATTGCGCTTGCCACTCAACTGAAGCTTAGGGTAGCAGATTTGCCAGTTTCCCCCGCGTCCACTCTTCGCGGCCCCGCGGTCGTATATGCCCTCTCAACTGGCGAAGCGACATTGCGCAATCTCGATCGATGCGGGTTATTGGGTCAATTGCTGCCGGAGCTCGAGGCATGTCGCACGCTCGTACCGATGGATCCAGTTCATGAGTTCACGGTTTTTGAGCATACGATGCGGGTGATTCGTAACCTCGACACGATTGAACCGAATACGTTTCTCAGTGAGGTGAGAGATTCTATCACCGATCTCGAACCACTGTACTTGGCCGCTCTGTTGCACGATGTTGGAAAAGTAGATCCTGAGCAAGACCACTCCCAGCTAGGCGCCACGATTGCTCGGAATGTTTGTAATCGATGGAATTTGGCTGATCAAGTTCGTGAAAACGTTGAATGGTTGGTTCGCGAACATTTGACGATGGCCCGGTTCATCCGAGTGCGCGATATTATGAACCCAAGCACCGTCGCTGAATTTGCGAACATCGTCGGCGATATGAATCGGCTGTGCCTTCTAACTTTGTTGACCTGGGCGGATGTAAGCGCGGTCGCGGAAGGAACCTGGACAAAAGCCCAAAACACTTTCCTCAAGCTGCTCTTCGCCCGCACCGAAGCTCGATTCCACGGGGAAGACAACTTCACTCCCGACCCAGTGGTTTATCGACAGCGTCTCTTGAGGCAGCTTAAAACGCAACAAGAAGACGAGGAAGCGGTCAAGTCCTTTGTTCAGAGCCTGCCAGGTTACTACTTGACGAGCACGCCCACGGAACTGATTCAACTGCATATGGGGTTCACCAAACAGGCGATAGCTGGGATCCCTACTGTCGAGTTGTTCCACCGAGCCGATATCAACGCTACCGAAATCACTGTCAGCACACTGGATGCCCCGGGCCTTCTCAACAAGCTGCTCGGAGTCTGCTACGCATTCGACCTGAGTGTCAGTGGGATTCGAGCATGCACCACTATGACGGATCCTCCGGTTGCGCTGGACGTATTCACGGTTAGCTTCTCAGGCCGCCCCGTGCCCAGTGCGACCATGAAACAGGTCACGGCCGGCATTCTCGACGTCGTAGAAGGGCGGAAGGAGATTGATTCCCTTCTCATGAGTCGCGGCAAGGACCCAGCCCGAATTCAGAAGATCATCAGCCATACGTTTGTGGAAGGGTCGCCTGGAATCCTTGAGATCAGATCACAGCGCGGACGAGGCATGCCTTACCGAATCTCCCGCCTGATCTCGGCCCAAGGGTGGAACGTCGTCTCCGCCCGAGTCGGCCAATGGGCAGGCACCGCAACGGCCGCGTTCTACATACTTGGCCGAGGCGGTCAACCCCTTCGTAAGGAGGACGTAGATCCGATTTTCAACGCAATTTCGACCGGAGAGTAGGGCTGGACTCTATTGGGTTTCGATGTGAATCGTCTTCTCGTTCGTGTACAGTGCGGTTCCCTTTGCAGCGCCCTTGGGTCTTCGTACATACTTCTTCAGGGTGTAGTCAACCGATACATAACCCGCGTGCTTGGCACGGGAATTCTGTACCGCGATCTTTGCCGCAAACCGGAGCGTCTCGGCTTGCACTTTTTCAGGGTGATTTTGAGTCACAACAATCACATGGGCTGAAGTGTCGCCGCGTACGTGAAGCCAATAGTCATTCGGTTTTGCGACGCGCAACGTGAGATAGTCGTTGCTTTCAGCATTCTCACCATAGAGAACCGTGAAGCCGCCGGGGGCGTGCAATTCACGGACTCGGTGTCCGGCATAAGGCCTGTCCTCTTTGTTGGGAGAGGGGATCGCTTGTACGTTCAGCCATCTCTTTCCAATTGCGTCTTGTCTTAGCTGTTCCAGTTCGTTCAGCCGGGACTCAGCGCGAATCTTATCCATCATGACAAGGATCTCGTTTCGCATGTTCGAGATGCGACCGATCTGATCCAAAACCATGCCCATCCGCCCTTTTGCTTTCTTGGCCCGCTCAAAGTAAAGAGATGCGTTCGACCTAAAGTCCAGTGCGGGATCGAGTTTGATGGTGACTTCCGAGCCGTCATAGTCCCAGGCTTGGAGTGTTGAGCCCCCGTTCGCCTGAGACGGTCCATAAGCAAGGATCAACTCACCCATTCTCTGCCAACCGGCCGCCTTGCCACCCGCCTCTTGAGCTTGTTGGAGGTCGGACAAAGCGACTTCCTTGGACAGTACCACCCTGCTCAATTGACCAATAAGGGATGACTTCAAGGCGTCCGCCGCTTGCTGTGGTATTGCCAAAGCGAAGTGCTGTTCCAAGGCAATACTGATTGACGAGCGTGAGAATTCGGGAAGTCCTAGTGGGGCCACGCTCATTGGATAGGCGCCATTCCCAGGCGACAGCACAGGCGATGTGGGCCCTGGATGTTCCCTTCCCGATGCGCTTAGCAACTTGACCAGGAAGGGACTTCGACGGACTTCCGATCCGGGGAGCATCACGGGTGGAAGCTCATAACGGGAATTAGGCTGGATTGGGCGCGAGCTTTTGGTTGCGCCCACCCATTTGGCCGCCGATAGTATCCGCCGTCGTTCGTCCATGAAAATCAGGTTGGAGTGCTTCCCCATCAACTCGGCAACAAGGAGGTAAACGCCCAACGGAGATTCGAACGTCAATTCCAAGACCCGATCCGATCGAATTTGGTCCACGGCCACGAGCTTTCCCCCATCCAGGCGAGCCCGTAAAGTAGCGCAGAGCTGGGGAGGACTGCTCTGATTGGCGAGGCGTTTTGTTATAAAATGGCATCTCGCATACTCAGGATGGCAACTGAAGAAGAACACCCCCTCGGACCCGGTCGCGTAGATACTCAGCGCCAAGTCATATTCGTTCGGTTGACGGACATCCTGAATCTTTCCGCCAACAAATCCACGCAATTCGTGTACCACTGCTCCGAGCGTGAAGCTATCAAATGGAATCCGGACAGTTTTTTCTAAAGGCACACCCCTTTGTACCTGCGACAGCAATTGTCGCAGGCAGTGCACATCGTTTCTATTGACAAAGACCTATCCTGCGCTGACTGCCGGTGACTAAGGTGTCACGGTCAATGTTGCAGTCTGATTCGTACCACTTAGGGTCGCTGTAATGGTTACCACAACTTGTGCGGTAACCGTGGAGTGACTTACAGTAAACGTCACGCTGGTAGCTCCAGCCGGGACAATAACGCTTGCAGGTACGGAAGCCGCCGCCGGAGTGGAACTAGCGAGGCTCACGGCAATTCCTCCAGTTGGGGCAAGTCCGCTTAATGAAACCGTACCCGTCACAACCGTACTAGAACTTCCCTGAACCGTCGTTGGATTCACGGAAACGCTCACCAGGGTCGGCGGCGTGACCGTTAACGTTGCCGTAACCGACGTACTGTTGGCAGTCGCAGTGATCGTCGCCGCCGTGGACGTAGCGACCGCGGTCGTCGTGATCGTGAAGGTCGCTGAAGTCGCTCCTGCAGACACCGTCACGCTGGACGGCGGGACCGCGCTGGTGCTGCTTGACGAAAGGGCGACGACCAAACCACCCGTTGGAGCAGGGCCATTAAGAGTCACAGTTCCGGTGGAAGACGTTCCGCCTATCACCGATGTCGGTGACAACGTAAGTGTTGCAGGAACCGGTGGAGTAATCGTGAGCGTCGCCGTAACCGACGTGCTGTTGGCGGTCGCAGTGATCGTCGCCGCCGTGGACGTAGCAACCGAGGTCGTCGTGATCGTAAAGGTCGCGGAAGTTGCTCCTGCGGCCACCGTCACGCTAGAGGGCGGAACCGCGCTCGTGCTGCTTGAAGTGAGCGCCACGGCAAGCCCGCCTGTCGGAGCAGGCCCGGTTATCGTAAGCGTGCCGGTCGACGAAGTGCCGCCTATCACCGAAGTCGGCGAAACAGCAAGCGTCTTCGGAACAGGTGGCGTAATCGTCAAGACTGCGGTGGCCGATGTGCCGGCCGCCGTTGCAGTGATCGTGGCGTTAGTCGAAGTTGCGACTGCGGTCGTCGTGATCGTGAAGGTTGCAGACGTAGACCCAGCCGCAACGGTTACGCTAGAGGGCGGAACCGCGCTTGTGCTGCTGGACGACAACGTTACCGGCATTCCACCCGTTGGCGCAGGTCCGGTAAGCGTGACCGTCCCCGTTGAAGACGTTCCACCCACCACCGACGTCGGAGAGACGGTTAGGGTCTTAGGAACAGGTGGGGTTATTGTCAGAACTGCCGTAGCCGAAGTACTGTTGGCCGTAGCCGTGATCGTCGCCGCAGTCGACGCCGCTACCGGCGTCGTGGCGATGGTAAATGAACCAGTCGTTGCCCCTGCCGCAACCGTCACATTCGCGGGAGGAACCGCGCTCGTGCTGCTGGACGAAAGGGTAACAACCAAACCACCTGAAGGCGCTGGACCATTAAGCGTCACAGTGCCGGTGGACGATGTTCCACCGACCACCGACGTCGGGGACAATGTGAGCGTTCCCGGCACCGGAGGAGTAATCGTGAGCGTCGCGGTCACCGGCGTGCCACCAGCAGTCGCGGTAATCGTTGCGCTTGTGGACGTTGCGACCGCAGTTGTCGCGATTGTAAAGGTGGCCGACGTCGATCCAGCCGTGACGGTCACGCTGGAAGGCGGAACCGCGCTGGTGCTGCTGGACGTAAGGGCAACAACCAACCCACCCGTTGGAGCAGGGCCATTGATAGTCAAGGTACCGGTGGAAGACGTTCCGCCGACTACCGATGTCGGAGCCACGGTTAGGGTCTTTGGCACGGGTGGAACGACCGTCAACGTAGCCGTAACCGACGTGCTGTTGGCAGTCGCAGTGATCGTCGCCGCCGTGGACGTAGCGACCGCGGTCGTCGTGATCGTGAAGGTCGCTGAAGTCGCTCCTGCGGCCACCGTCACGCTGGACGGCGGGACCGCGCTGGTGCTGCTTGACGAAAGGGCGACGACCAAACCACCCGTTGGAGCAGGGCCACTGATCGTCACCGTTCCGGTCGACGAAGTACCGCCGGTAACAGAGGTTGGCGCTACCGTCAACGTGGTTGGTACCGGAGGAATGATCGTGAGCGTCGCCGTCACCGACGTGCCGCCAGCCGTTGCAGTGATCGTCGCCGCTGTGGATGTAGCGACCGCGGTCGTCGTGATCGTAAAGGTCGCGGAAGTTGCTCCTGCGGCCACCGTCACGCTAGAGGGCGGAACCGCGCTCGTGCTGCTTGAAGTGAGCGCCACAGCAAGCCCGCCTGTCGGTGCCGCACCCGTCAAAGTGACGGTACCAGTCGACGAAGTGCCGCCTATCACCGAAGTCGGCGAAACAGCAAGCGTCTTCGGAACCGGTGGGATGATCGTAAGAGTTGTCGTTACGGTCGTTCCACGCGAGTTTGCCGTGACGGTTGCAGTTGTTGATGTGGCAACTGGTGTTGTCGCAATGGTAAATGTCCCCGTCGTGGAGCCGGCTGCAACCGTTACGTTTGTTGGAGTAGTAGCGCTCGTGCTGCTCGATGAGAGATTGATGATAAGGCCACCAGAAGGGGCTGCCCCATTCAATGTGATGGTGCCGGTGGAAGCCGCTCCACCCGTCACGGAAGTTGGAGACACCGCGACGCTCTGTAAGTAAGGAGCCACCGTTAGCGCCGCGGTCACGCTTGCGCCGCCCGATGCGGCTCCGATCGTCACGACCGTGTTTGCAGTGACGGCTCTTGTGGTGATCGTGAACTTCGCGGTAGTCGCACCAGCGGCCACCGTTACGAACGGTGGAACGCTCGCAAGCGGGCTGCTGCTCAGTAGTTCAACTTCTGCACCACCGGCAGGCGCCGCTTGAGCGAGTGTTACAGTGCCGGTCGAGGTCAGTCCTCCTACGACCAGTACAGGATTAAGGCTGAGAGCGCTCACCGGAACCGTGTTGACCTGAGTGCCGACCGCATATAGATTGTAGTCGCTTGAGCCAACGTAGACGGTTCCATCGGTTCCGATGGCCGGTGAGCTATAGATTGGGCCTGTGGTTTCGTAGCTCCAAACAAGAGTCCCTGATGGGCTCAACGCATAGAGGTAATTGTCCCCGGAACCAATATAGACGGTGCCGTCGGATCCAATCGCCGGAGACGATTGAACCAAGTTGCCGGTTAGGTACTTCCAATTGAGGTTCCCTGCCGAAGATATGGAATAGACATAGTAGTCATTGGAGCCCACGTAGATCGTGCCGTTTGCAGCGATTGCAGGCGAGGAGACGACAGAATTCCCAGTCAGGTAGCTCCACCTGAGCGTTCCAGACGGGGTGATCGCGTAGAGGTTATAGTCGTTCGATCCCACGTAGATCGTGCCATCCGCCCCAATCGCAGGCGCCGATGAAACGGCTCCGCCAGTTTGGAAGGTCCATTTGAGCGTCCCATTCGGGCTAAGCGCATAGAGATTGTTATCGCTCGAGCCAATGTACAGCGTCCCATCCAAGCCAACCGCCGGAGTTGAGTTGATACCGTTTCCAGTTGCAAAGCTCCACTTCAGAGTTCCGTTAGGATTGATGGCATACAAATAGTTGTCTGTCGAACCAACATAGATCGTGCCATCTAGACCGATAACCGGTGACGTGTTTGTCCCCGAGCCTGTCGTAATGCTCCATTTGGGGCTTCCGTTCGGATTGAGAGCAACTACATACTGATATGTAGCCAAATAGACTGTTCCGTCCAAACCAACCGCAGGAGCGGCAAAGATCCCGTTGCCATTCACGGAATACTTCCAATTGTTCAACCCATTTGGATTGACCGAGTACAGGTTTCCGTCGTTTGAAGCCACGTAAATGGTGCCGTCAGCGCCGATGACGGGAATCCCTGCGTAACCCTGGGTCGCGAATATCCACCTGAGCAAACCATTGGATCCACCACCGACACCCAGGCCCGTGTTTTGAAGGTCGGCATGGAACTTTGGCCATGGCGAATAGGCTCCTGACGTCACGGTCAGGTTCGCAGTCGTACTAGCGCTCCCCAGAGAGGCCGTGATTGTTGCAACTGAGGTTGTCGGAACGGGGATCGTCGAAATTGTAAACTCAGCAGTCGTCGCGCCAGAGGCGACCGTCACTGTGGATGGTGTCACCGCAACAGGATCGCTTGAGGACAAGTTGATCACCAAACCGCCGGGACCAGCGGGCGCGCCAAGAGTTACCGTTCCCGTAGAGAATGTCCCTCCAACTACAGATGCAGGCGCCAACGTCAGACCGGTAAGTGCACCAGGCGCCGAGACATTTAGAGTCGCAGTAACCGATGTGGCTCCCATCTTTGCCGTAATCGTTGCGGTCGTCGATGTTGTGACCGGCGATGTCGTCACGGTAAATGTTGCCGTAGTCGATCCCGCCAACACCGTAACGCTTGCAGGAACCACCACACTGGAACTGCTTGACGAAAGGGTCACAACTGATCCACCGGTTGGCGCTGGACCGTCCAAACTCACCGTTCCGGTCGATGTCAGCCCCCCGATCACCGTGGACGGAAGCAGTGAGACTCCAGCCAATGCGACCGTTGGAGTAATTGTGAGAGTCGTGCTCACCGATGTCGTCCCAGATTTGGCAGTAATGGTTGCCGATGTCGAGGTCGTCACACTGGTCGTCGTGACGCTAAACGTTGCGGTAGATGATCCACTAGGAACGGTCACGCTAGCCGGCGCAACTGCACTTGTACTGCTTGATGACAAGGTAACAACCATGCCTCCTGGCCCAGCCGGTCCAGAAAGGGATATGGTTCCGGTAGAAGCATTACCTCCAAGAATGGAACTCGGGGACATCGCCACACTGACCAACGCAGGGGGCGTAATTGTTAAGGTTGCATTTGCGGACTGGCCGCCCGAGGACGCAGTAATGGTCACCGACGCGCTCGCAGACACGCCATAGGTGGTGATTGGGAAGGTCGCAGTGGTCGCGCCACCTGCTACTGTTGCATATGCGGGAACACTAGCCGAAGTGCTGTTACTCAGCACAGACACCGCGACTCCGCCTGCCGGCGCGGCTTGCGTCAGTGTAATCGTGCCAACACTGGGAAGTCCGCCAAGAACGGTGGAGGGATTCACAGTCAGGCTCGTAACCCCGATGTTGTTCACTTGCGTGCCAACTGCATATAGGTTCTCGTCGTTGGAGCCGACATACACAGTTCCATTCGCGGCGATGGCGGGCGAGGACTGAATGGAACCACCAGTAGGAACTGCCCACAACTCCTGTCCGTTTGGCATGAGGGCGTAGAGCGTGCTGTCCATCGAGCCCACGTAGATCGTTCCATCCGAGCCGATTGCTGGGGAGGACTGAACTTGGTTTTCAGTTAGGAAGTTCCAAAGCTTAACACCGGTTGGACTGATCGCATAGACGTTATTGTCATCCGATCCTACATAGATCGTGCCGTTCGCACCGATTGCAGGCGAAGAAGTCACGTTACCGCCGGTTAGGAAGCTCCACTTGAGCGTGCCGGTTGGGGTGATGGCATAGAGATTGTTGTCGTTCGAACCAACGTAGATCGTGCCGTCCGAACCGATAGCAGGCGAGGACGTCACGTAATTGCCAGTCACGAAGCTCCACTTGAGGGTTCCGTTCGGGTTGACGGCATACAGGTTATCATCGTTAGAACCGACGTATATCGTGCCATCCGAACCAATAGCGGGCGAGGACGTGATTGAGCCGCCAGTGTGGAATGTCCACTGCAAGGTTCCGTTCGGATTAATGGCATAGAGAAGGTTGTTGCTACCTCCCACATAGATCGTGCCATTCAAGCCGATCGTCGGCGCCGAGTAGATCCAGTTTCCGGTTGGGAAGCTCCACTTGAGTTTTCCGTACTGGTTGATGGCATACAGATAGACATATGAACCCACGTAAACCGTGCCATCCGAACCGATAGCTGGCGCGGAATTGATCCCATTCCCGTTCGGCGCGATCCTCCACTTAATCGTTCCGCTTGGGTTGATCGCATACAGGTTGCTGTCGTTCGAGCCCACGTAAACCGTTCCGTCCGACCCGATGACGGGCGACGAGAGTATTTGGTTTCCAGTCGCAAAGCTCCACAGCAGCGAGCCATTCGATCCTCCACCCACGCCCAAGCCCGTATTAAGCAGGTTCGCATGGAACTTCGGCCAAGGAGACGACGTGCCAGACGTGACCGTCAACGTCGCGTTTAGCGCCAACGTGCCCTGGGTCGCGGTAATCGTGGCCGCCATCGTCGCAGGAACGGGAGAGGTCGTGATCGTAAACTCGGCGGTGGTCGCTCCAGCCGCAACCGTCACGCTTGACGGAGTTAATGCGACCGGATCGCTGGACGACAAGCTTATCGCCGAACCTCCCGGTCCAGCCGGAACGCTTAGGGTGACCGTACCAATCGAGGAAGTTCCGCCAACTACGGACGTCGGAGAAAGCGTTAAGCTACTCAAAACAGCAGGTGGCGTAATGGTCAACGTGGCCGTCACTGAGACAGTACCGGCCTTGGCAGTGATCGTCGCAGTTGTTCTCGCTGTGACGACGCTCGTCGTAACCGCGAAAGTGGCAGAAGAAGCCCCGGCCGCGACAGTTAAGCTGGTGGGTGTCACAGCGCTTGTAGTGCTAGAAGACAATGTCACCACAAACCCGCCGGCCGGCGCAGGCCCGTCGAGCGTTACAGTTCCAGTTGAAGTCGTCCCTCCCTGAACCGAGGTTGGAAGAAGGGATACGCTTGCCAATACTACTGACGGCGTTACTGTCAGCGTTGTCGTCACGGACGCGGTTCCCAGCTTTGCCGTGATAGTTACTGAGGTCGACGCGGTTACGGCGGTGGTTGTAGCGGTAAAGGTCGCCGTCGACGATCCGGCAGGCACAGTTACGCTGGCAGGGACGACCACGCTCGTACTACTTGACGAGAGAGTAACAACCGCGCCACCGGGACCGGCCGGCCCTGCCAACACAACCGTGCCCATCGAGGGGTTACCGCCCAATATCGAAACAGGCGACATGGCCACGCTGAGCAACGCAGCAGGGGTAACGGTCAAGGTTGCGGTCGCCGACTGGCCACCAGCCGACGCGGTAATGACCGCCGGCGTGCTTACGGAAACGCCGGTCGTCGTGACTGTGAACGTTGCCGTCTTTGCGCCGGCAAGAACCGTAACGTATGTCGGCACGTTTGCCGACGGGCTATTGCTCAGAAGCTGCACCTCGGCGCCGCCGGTACCGGCTGCTTGCGAGAGCGTCACGGTGCCCGTGCTCGCCAAACCGCCGAGGACCGAAGTTGGATTGAGTGCCAGACTCAGTGCTCCGTCTGTGTTGACTTGGGTGCCGACCGCATAGAGGCTGTAGTCGTCCGAACCGACGTACACCGTGCCGTCCGCGCCAATTGCGGGTGAGGATTGGACCGACCCGTTGGTAGGAATGGCCCACTGCTCCTGTCCGCCCGGGCTCAGGGCATAGAGCGTGTTGTCGTTCGAACCGACGTAAATCGTGCCGTCCGAGCCGATGGCAGGCGAGGAGTTAACGCTACCGGCGGTCAAGAAGTTCCAAACCACTGTTCCAGCCGGAGAAATAGCATAGAGGTTGCTATCGCTTGAACCTACGTAAATAGTGCCACTAGGTGCAATGGCTGGGGAGGAATTGACAGCCCCGCCAGTCAGGAAGCTCCATTTAAGTGTTCCCGATGGCGTTAAGGCATAAAGGTTGTCGTCATTCGAGCCCACGTAAATCGTGCCGTCAGAACCGATCGCAGGTGAAGATTCCACGTTACCACCCGTCAGGAAGCTCCATTTGAGTGTTCCGTTCGAGTTGATTGCATAGAGGTTGAAGTCACCGGAGCCTACATAAATCGTGCCGTCTGATCCGATGGCTGGAGCAGATTCAAGTGAACCACCGGTTGCAAAGCTCCACTGCAATGTTCCATTCGGGTTGATCGCATAAAGACTGTAGTTGCTTGAACCCACGTAAATCGTGCCATTCGCACTGACAGTGGGCGACGAATAATTATAATAGTAATAATTATTAACTGTGAAACTCCATTTGAGCTTTCCAGCCGGAGTGAGAGCATCAAGCCCAGAGTAAGTATCGATATAGATGGTGCCATCTGGTCCAATAGTGGGCGAGGAAGAGTAACCATCGTAGCTAATGTTAAATCTCCACTTGATCGTACCGGTTGGGCTCACCGCGTAGAGATAGTCGTCTGTAGCGGCCACGTAGATAGTGCCGTCTGGTCCAACAACCGGGGAATTTTCTATTTGGCCATTAGTCACAAATTTCCATCTAAGTAGGCCGTTCGAACCACCGCCAACACCCAAACCTGTGTTGAGGTTATTCGCATGGAATTTCGGCCAAGGCGCCAAGGCGCCAGACGTAACCGTCAGAGTAGCGTTCAACGACACGGTGGAAAGAGCGGCGGTAATGGAAGCCGTCATGGAATTGGGTACGGGACTCGTGGTCACCGTGAACTCAGCGCTCGTAGCTCCCGCCGCAATCGTAACGACTGACGGAGTACTTGCAACTGGGTCGCTCGACGATAGACTGATAGTTGTGCCACCTGGCCCGGCGGGCGCGTTCAATGTCACAGTTCCGATCGACGACGTACCGCCGACCACGGATGTCGGCGCGAGGGTCAAACTCGCCAAGACTGCGGGAGGGTTGATCGCCAGAGTTGCCGTAACTGAAACGGTTCCCAGTTTGGCAGTAATCGTGGCGTTGATCAACGCGGCAACCGTAGAAGTTGCAACCGTAAACGTGGCGGTTGTCGCGCCCGCCACGACCGTAACGCTCGATGGGATCGTAGCGCTCGGGCTACCAGAAGATAAGGCAACGACCGATCCACCAGTTGGCGCGGGCGCGTCCAGAGTGACGGTTCCTATCGAAGTTGCGCCGCCGAGAACAGAAGTTGGAAGCAGAGTCACACTTGCGAGCGCTGACGAAGGTGTAATTGCCAGCGTCGTTGTAGCTGTCGCGGTTCCTAATTTGGCGGTGATTGTCGCCGAAGTTGCGGCAGTGACCGTCGATGTCGTGGTTGTAAAGGTAGCGAACGAAGAACCGGCGGGAACTGTGACGCTTGCAGGTACGACAGCACTTGTGCTGCTAGAAGTTAACGAAACGGCCGCTCCTCCCGAGCCTGCTTGCCCAGTCAATGTGACCGTGCCCGTCGAGGACTTACCACCGAGGACCGATGGAGGCGCCATCGCTACGCTTAGAAGTGTAGCGGGCGTCACCGTTAGGGTCGCGGTCGCCGATTGGAGGCCAGATGTGGCCGTAATGACCGCCGACGTGCTGGCTGTGACCCCAGTCGTCGTAATCGGGAATGTCGCGGTCGTCGCGCCACCGGGAACGATTACGAATCCGGGAACAACTGCCGACGTGCTACTACTTCCGAAGTCAACCTCTGCTCCGCCATTTGGTGCGGGCTGCGAAAGAGTCACGGTTCCAGTGGAGGCGTTTCCACCCACAACTGAAGCCGGATTCATGGTTAGGCTCAACAAAGTATCGGTAGTAGTCTGAGTTCCGATCGCATAGAGAGCGCCGTTTGTCGAGCCAATGTAAACGGTACCGTCCGCACCGATGGATGGATAAGGAGCTCCGCCTCCGGTGGGGACAGCCCATTGCTCCTGTCCATTCGGGCTCAACGCGTACAGTGTGTTGTCCTCGGACGACATGTAAATCGTGCCATCCGATCCGATCGCAGGCGACGAATTAACTAGACCTCCAGTTAAGAACTTCCACTTTAGCGCCCCTGTCGGAGTAAACGCATAGAAATTGTCATCGTTGGAACCAACATAAATCGAGCCATCTGCACCAATAGCCGGCGAGGAGCTCACTGAACCTTGGGTAGGGTAGCTCCACTTTAGATTTCCAGCCGAGGTTATTGCATATAAGTTGCTGTCCAGCGAACCTACGTAAATAGTACCGTCTGAACCGATCGCGGGAGACGACTGCACCTGGTTACCGGTCGCGAAGCTCCATAGTTTTGCTCCTGTCGAACTTATAGCATAAAGGTTGTAGTCTTGCGAACCCACGTAGATCGTGCCATTCGGACCAATGGCGGGCGAGGATGTATAAATCCCACCATTTGTCTGGAAGCTCCACTTGAGCCCTCCCGCTGGTGTAATGGCATAAAGATTTTGGTCCTGCGAGCCCACGTAGATCGTTCCATCAGGACCGATTGCTGGAGACGAGTAGATCCAGTTGCCGGTCTGAAAACTCCATTGGACCGTTCCGCTTTGGCTAATCGCATAGAGATATTGAGCAGATGCCACGTAAACCATGCCATTCGAACCAATAACAGGTGTGGAACTTATCGTATTACCGTTCGGCGAAACCCGCCATTTTAGAGATCCAGTCGGGCTTATTGCATAAAGATAGCTGTCTTGCGAGCCCACGTAGGTCGTGCCATCCGACCCGACAACAACCGAGGAGTTGCCTATTGGGCCGCCGGTCATGAAATTCCATTTGGGCATTCCGTTTGACCCGCCGCCTATGCCCCGTCCGGTGTTTAGAATATTCTGGCGGAGGCTCGGCCACGGCGCGACGACGGCTGGAGTAACTGTCAAGATGCCGCTTGCAGATGCGCCACCATACGTCGCAGTGATCGTCGCCGCCGACGTCGCAGGTACAGCGGACGTCGTAACCGTGAAGGTCGCGCTGGTAGCGCCAGCGGCAACTGTTACGGTGGCAGGCGTTGTGGCGATGGGGTCGCTCGACGACAGATTGACGACAGCACCACCCGTGCCTGCAGGACCAGTCAGTGTGACGGTTCCGGTAGAGGGTGTGCCGCCAATCACCGAAGCCGGATTGAGGGTGACGCTTAGGGGGACCGGAGTCGTGATCGCAAGCGTGCCGGTCACGGAAGTAGTCCCCAACTTGGCGGTTATCGTGGCCGTCGTGGCAGTCGTGACGATCGAAGTCGAGGCGACAAATGTACCGGTTGTCGAACCGTAGGGAACGATGACCGTCGCAGGCACAACCGCGCTCGTGCTGCTCGACGAAAGGCTGACCAGCGTCCCTCCTGGACCACCAGGCGCACTCAGGGTGACGGTTCCGGTCGAGATATTGCCGCCGGCCACGGATGGAGGAGCCATTGCCACGCTAAGCAGTGTTCCTGGCGTAACCGTCAAGGTCGCATTCGTTGACTGGCCGCCTGACGTTGCAGTGATCACGGCTGCTGTGCTTGTTGAAACACCATTCGTGGTGATGGTAAAGGTCGCGGTCGTGGCGCCCGATGGTACGGTGACGAATGCGGGCACGTTGGCAGCTGCGTTGCTGCTTACAAGGCCAACTTCGGCCCCTCCGGCAGGCGCGGGTTGACTAAGGGTGACCGTGCCAGTACTTGTTAAGCCGGTTAGAACCGTCGTAGGATTGACAGTCAGACTCAGGACTGGAACCGTATTCACTTGGGTGCCGAAGGCGTAAACCTTGTCATCCTGCGATCCGACGTACACTGTTCCGTCCGAGCCGATAGCTGGTGACGAGTAGATGATGCTCCCTGTCGTGTACTTCCATTGAAGGGTTCCGGACGAGCTAAGGGCATAAAGGTTGTTGTCACTCGAACCCACGTAGACCGTACCGTCTGAACCGATGGCGGGAGACGATTGGACGCTGGACCCAGTCAGGTAGCTCCATTTAAGAGTCCCGGCCGGTGTTATCGCATATACGTTGTTGTCGTATGAACCTACGTAGATCGTGCCGTTGGAACCAATAGCTGGAGATGATTGTATGTAGGATCCAGTTAGGTAGCTCCACTTGAGCGAGCCCGATGAAGCGATCGCATACAGATTGTAGTCATTTGACCCCACGTAAACAGTGCCGTCCGAACCGATTGCGGGAGAAGAATTAATGGCGGCCCCGGTCAAGAATGACCACTTGAGCGTCCCAGTCGGCGTGATCGCATAAAGATTGTAGTCGTTGGAGCCCACGTAAATCGTGCCGTCTGAGCCAATGGCAGGCGAAGAGTAGATCGACCCTCCGGTTGTGTAAATCCATTGAATGGTTCCATTTGGATTAATCGCATAGAGGTTTTTATTATTCGAGCCTACGTATATCGTCCCGTTAGCACCAATTGTAGGTGAGGAATATATCCAGTTTCCTGTGTCATAGCTGCCGATTCCGACGCTCCATTCGACGGTTCCGGCTGGGCTCAGCGCATAAAGCGTTCCTTCGTCGGACGCAACATAAATGGTTCCGTTTGAACCGATTACGGGTGCGGTCGTAATACCCTGCCCATTAGGCGAAACCCTCCATTTGAGCGTGCCAATCGGGTTGATCGCATAAATGTAACCGTCCCAAGAGCCGACGTAAATCGTTCCGTCCGACCCTACCGCTGGCTCCGAAGTAACCTGTCCGGCAGTCACAAAGCTCCATCGCAGCAATCCATTCGAGCCGCCACCGACCCCCAGGCCGGAATTGGCGACGTTAGCATGGAACTTCGGCCAAGGCGATGTGGCGCCAGACGTGACCGTCAAAGTCGCGTTTAGCGACACCGCATTCAGCGATGCCGTGATTGTTGCTGTCATCGTTGCCGGAACTGGCGATGTCGTGATAACGAATTCTGCGTTGGTCGCCCCCGGCGAAACAGTCACGGTGCTGGGAGTTTGGGCGACTGGGTCACTGGAGAATAGGGCCACGACTGCCCCACCTGGACCGGCGGGAGCGTTCAGCGTGACCGTTCCTGTCGAGGACGTTCCGCCTACTACCGATGTTGGGGCCAATGTCAGGCTCGTTAAGACCGGCGGAGGTGTGATCGTAAGCGTCGCCGCCAACGACGTCGTCCCAAGCTTGGCCGTAATTGTCGCGTTAGTCAACGTGATGACCGTCGATGTCGCAACAGTAAACGTCGACGATGTTGCGCCAGCTAACACGGTCACGCTTGCCGGCACTACTTCATTGGAGCTATTTGACGTCAATGTCACGACGGAGCCGCCGGTGGGTGCGGGGGCGTCCAGCGTGACGGTTCCGATTGACGTCCCTCCGCCTAGAACGCTGGTTGGAAGTAACGTAACGCTCGCGAGTGCAGACGACGGCGTGATGGTGAGCACCGTCGTGACCGTAGCAGTTCCAAGCTTTGCGGTGACTGTCGCCGAAGTAGCAGCAGTAACGGCAGTCGTCGTAGCAGTAAATGTCGCAAATGAAGCGCCAGCCGGGACGGTTACGCTTGCCGGAACCACCGCGCTTGTGGAGCTAGACGTTAACGTTACAATTGATCCACCTGTACCAGCCTGCCCGGTCAGCGTGACGGTACCAATAGAAGGCTTCCCTCCTAGAACGGAAGCGGGCGCCATCGAAACGCTTAGCAGCGAGGCTGGAGTGATCGTCAGATTAGCGGTAGCAGATTGGTCGCTTGAAGTTGCAGTAATCACGGCTGAAGTACTCGCAGCAACGCCGGTCGTCGTAATCGTAAACGTTGCAGTCGTTGCGCCGCTCGGTACGGTGACCAACGCGGGCACGACGGCCGCAGCGTTGCTGCTTAGGAGATCGACCTCGGCTCCGCTGGTGGGTGCAGGCTGGGAAAGGGTCACCGTACCGGTGGACGTGTTTCCGCCGACAACTGTCGCGGGGTTAACGGTCAGGCTAAGCAAAGGGTCCGAAGTAGTCTGGGTGCCGATCGCATAGAGGTTATAATCGTACGAACCCACATATATCGTACCGTTAGCGCCAATCGCGGGCGAAGATTCGATCGAACCTCCGGTTGGAATGGCCCACACTTCCAAGCCGTTCGGGCTCAAGGCGTAGAGGGCGTCGTCATACGATCCCACGTAGATTGTGCCGTCCGAGCCAATGGCGGGCGAGGATTGCACCGCATTTCCGGTCAGAAAACTCCAAATCTTCGTTCCAGACGGACTAATGGCATAAACGTTGCCGTCGTTGGACCCCACGTAGATCGTGCCGTTCGACCCGATTGCAGGGGACGACAGGATCGAGTTGCCAGTTGCAAAGCTCCAAAGCATGGTTCCGGTCGAGCTGACTGCATAAAGATTGTTGTCGTTCGACCCAACGTATATCGTGCCGTTCGACCCGATTGCTGGAGCGGCGTTAATCTGGTTTCCGGTTGCGAAGCTCCACAGTTTAGTTCCTGTCGCGCTAATCGCATATAGATTATCGTCTTGCGAGCCTACATAGATCGTGCCATTCGAACCAATGGCAGGCGAGACATTTACTTGGCCCCCGGTCGTATAGTTCCATTTGAGTGCTCCCGCTGGGGTAACCGCGTACAGGTTGCTGTCTGCCGAACCTACATAAATCGTGCCGTCTGAGCCAACTGCGGCCGAGGAATAGATCCAACTATCGGTTTGGAAACTCCAGTTGACTGTTCCGGTCGGGCTAACGGCATAAAGATAAATGTAAGAGCCTACGTAGATGGTGCCGTTCGCACCAATAGTAGGTGAGGCGTATATTGGTTCCCCGGACAGACTGACTTTCCACTTAACGGTTCCCGTTGGGGTTATCGCATACAGATAGCCATCCTCCGATCCCACGTAAATGGTTCCGTCCGACCCGACAGTGGGCGAGGAGAACACTTGGTTTCCAGTCGTCAAGTCCCATGCCAGGATGCCATTGGAGCCGCCGCCAATTCCCTGACCGGTGTTTTGGTTGTTCGCGTGGAACCTTGGCCAAGGCGCGACGATTGCGGTTGTAACCGTCAGCGTCCCGCTCGCAGACGCGCCGCCAAACGTTCCGGTAATGGCTGCCGTCGACGTCGCCGGAACGGCGGACGTCGCTACGGTGAACGTAGCGCTCAAAGCCCCCGCGGCAACTGTCACCGTGGCGGGGGTTGTCGCGATGGGATCACTGGATGACAAGCTCACGACCGCACCGCCCGTGCCTGCCGGGCCGGTCAGAGTCACGGTTCCGGTCGATGGTGTTCCACCGACGACCGAGGCAGGACTTAGCGTCACGCTAAGAGGAACTGGCGTGGTGATGGTCAGAGTCTCGGCTAGTGAGACTGTGCCAAGCTTCGCGGTGATCGTCGCAGTCGTTGCGGCGGTGACGATAGAGGTCGTGACTGAAAAGGTCGCGGATGTCGCGTTGTAAGGAACCGTAACGGTCGCTGGAACAACTGCGTTCGTACTGCTCGAGGTAAGGCTCACAACCGATCCGCCCGGTCCGGCCGGACCAGTAAGAGTTACCGTTCCTGTCGAAATCGTTCCCCCTGCCACCGATATTGGCGACAAGATAAAGCTCTGCAACGCGGCAGGAGTGACCGTCAGGGTTGCGGATGCCGATTGGCCTCCGGCAGTTGCTGTAATGACTGCCGCGGTACTGGTCAAAACACCGTTCGTTACAATCGTAAACGTAGCAGTGGTGGCCCCTGCGGCAACCGTCACAAAGATGGGCACATTGGCGGCGGCATTGCCACTGACCAGCTCAACTTCCGCACCAGTTGCAGGCGCCGCTTGCGAAAGGGTCACGGTACCTGTACTTGTTAAGCCGCCAAGGACGGTTGTCGGATTGACGGTCAGGCTCAAAGGAGCGACCGTATTCACCTGGGTCCCGAGCGCGTAGAGGCTCTCGTCCGTCGAGCCCACGAATACGGTTCCGTCCGCCGCGATGGCGGGCGAAGAACTAATCGCACCTCCGGTCGTATAGCTCCAAAGCAGGGAGCCGTTCGAACTGAGGGCGTAGAGGTTGTTATCAGACGAACCCACGTAAACCGTACCGTCCGAGCCAATAGCGGGGGAAGACTGCACTTGGTTGCCAGTCAGGAAAGTCCATTCAAGAGTTCCACCGGGGGTCAGGGCATACAAGTTGTAGTCGTTCGAACCCACGTAGATCGTGCCGTTTGAAGCCAGGGCAGGAGACGAATTCACGGCGCCATTGGTCAGATAGCTCCATTTGAGCGCTCCGGCAGACGTCAAAGCATAGAGGTTGTTGTCAGTCGAACCTACATAAACCGTTCCGTCAGGACCGACAGTGGGCGACGAGTTGATACCGGCTCCGGTCAGGAACTTCCATTTGAGCGCCCCAGCCGAAGTGACCGCGTAAAGATTGAAGTCGCTCGAACCCACATAAACCGTTCCGTCCGGGCCGAGGGCGGGCGAAGAGTTAACGGTTCCACCGGTTGCGTAGCTCCACAAGACCGTTCCGTTAGGATTGACGGCGTAAAGATTGTTGTTGCTCGACCCGAAGTAGATCGTACCGTTGGGCGCAATGGTGGGTGAGGAGTAGATCCAAGAACCGGTATAGAAACTCCACTTGAGCCTTCCTGTCGAGCTGTAGGCATACAGATAGAGGTACGAGCCAACGTAGACTGTCCCGTCGGGACCAATCGCGGGCGCAGTTGTTTCACCCTCCCCGTTCGGAGAAACCCTCCATTTGATCGTCCCATTGGGATTGACGGCATACAGATTGCTATCTGTGGATCCCGCATAGATAGTGCCATCTGAACCAACAACGGGCGAACCTACTTGGCCGCCGGTTGCGAAGTTCCAAAGGATCGTCCCGTTAGAGCCACCGCCGATGCCCAAGCCGGTGTTTTGGGCGTTGGCATGGAATTTGGGCCAAGGCGCATACGCCCCCGAAGTGATCGCCAACGTTGCATTCAACGACACGGCGCCCAGAGACGCGGTGATCGTTGAGGATGTTGACACCGGCACAGGAATGGTGGAAATCGTGAAATTTGCGGTCGTCGCTCCGGCGGAAACGGTTACGATGGACGGAGTTGACGCGACCGGATCGCTTGAGAACAAGCCGATGGAGGCACCATTCGGACCAGCAGGGCCGCTTAGAGTGACGGTGCCCGTTGAGGGCGTGCCGCCAACCACTGAGGTTGGGGCAAGCGTCAGGCTCACAAGTGCAGTGGGAGGCGTAATCGTGAGGACCGCTGTTGCAGAGGCAGTTCCCAGTTTGGCGGTGATCGTTGCACTCGTCGATGTTGTGACCGCAGTGGTTGTGGCTGTAAACGACGCCGACGTGGCCCCTGCTGCTACGGTAACGCTGGGCGGAACTGTGGCGCTGGTGCTGCTTGAGGACAAAGTCACGACAGACCCGCCGGTCGGAGCGGGACCGTTCAGGTTGACGGTACCAGTAGAAGGCGTGCCACCGACTACCGAAGTCGGAACAAGCGTCACACTGGCCAGCGCAACAGACGGGGTGATCGTCAGCGTCGCGGTTACGGATGCGGTTCCCAGTTTGGCGGTGATCGTAGCGGTCGTTGCGGTAGTCACTGATGTGGTGGTGGCAGTGAAGGTTGCCGACGTTGCGCCCGGTGCAACCGTTACGCTGGCAGGCACGACGGCGCTCGTACTGCTTGACGAGAGAGTGACCACCGTGCCAGTCGGACCGGCTGGACCAGACAGGGTCACCGTACCGATCGACGAGTTTCCACCCAGGACGGAGGGAGGCGCCATCGTGACGCTGAGCAGTGTAGCAGGAGTCACCGTCAGAGTAGCGGTGGCAGACTGACCGCCAGAATAGGCGGTAATGACGGCTGCGGTACTGGTCGAGACGCCACTGGTGGCAATCGTAAACGGCGCGGACGTTGCCCCCGCTAGAACCGTCACGTAGGGTGGAACGCTTGCCGCTGGATTGCCGCTCAACAGCGCAACCTCCGCCCCACCGGCGGGAGCCGGCTGTGAAAGCGTCACCGTGCCCGTGCTCGTCAGGCCGCCGAGGACGGTTGTGGGGCTTACGGTTAGGCTAAGGGTTCCATCCGTGTTGACCTGAGTGCCAATGGCGTAGAGATTTTCGTCATTCGAACCCACATAAACCGTTCCGTCAGCGCCGATTGCGGGAGACGAGTAGATAGATCCTCCCGTGGGCACCGCCCATTCCTCTTGTCCGCTGGGACTCAGGGCATAGAGAGTGTAGTCGTTCGAGCCAACGTACACCGTGCCGTCAGAACCAACCGCGGGGGAAGACAGTACTTGGCCGCCAGTCAGAAAGCTCCAGAGTTTTGTTCCAGTCGGGCTAATGGCATAAACGTTTGCGTCGAAAAATGCCACGTATATGGTGCCGTTCGATCCGATAGCCGGCGAAGACAGTAATTGGTTACCGGTCGCTTGAACTTGGCTGCCGGACGCATACTTCCATTTGAGAGTCCCAACAGGATTGACGGCATATAGGTTTTCGTCGTTCGAGCAGACATAAATGGTGCCATCTGAACCGACTGCAGGAGACGACTGGATGGCAGCTCCCGTCAAAAAGGCCCATTTAAGCATTCCGGCAGGAGTGACGGCATAAAGGTTGCTATCGTCTGAGCCAACGTAGATCGTACCGTCCAATCCAATGGCGGGGGATGAATATATGCCGCTCCCAGTGGCGAAGTTCCATTTGCGAGCTCCATTCGGCGTGACGGCATAGAGATTGTCGTCTTCTGACCCAAAGTAAATCGTGCCATCAGAACCAATAGTTGGCGAAGAACTGACATAGTAGCCGGTTTGGAAAGTCCACTTGAACTTCCCAGTCGAGCTAACTGCATAAAGATTGTAGCCCGTTCCGACATAGACGGTTCCATCCGAGCCAATCACAGGAGATGACGATATTGGATTGCCGCTCAGCACGATCCTCCATTTGATCGTTCCTGCCGCGTTTACCGCATAGAGACTACCGTCGAAAGACCCCACGTAAATCGTGCCGTCCGATCCGATGGCGGGCGACGATTGTACTTGACCTTCGGTAGCAAATTTCCACCTACATTGCCCGTTAGAACCTCCGCCAATACCTACACCTGTGTTGAGGTTGTTCTGACGGTATTTCGGCCATGGCGCATAGGCGCCAGGGGTAACGGTCAGGGATGTGCTGACTGAGACGGCGCCCAACGTCGCGGTGATACTGGCGGTGGTCGCCACTGACACTGGTAGGGTCGAAATCGAGAAATTGGCGGTCGTTGATCCGGCGGGAACCGTGACAGTGGCAGGAGTCTCGGCGACCGGGTTACTTGACGTCAGACTGACTATGGAGCCACCGGGACCTGCCGGGCCGTTCAAGGTGACGGTCCCAATCGACGGGTTTCCGCCAACCACGGACATTGGGGCCAGAGTTAGGCCCGTCAACGCAGCAGGAGGCGTTATTGTCAAAGCCGATGTGACAGATGTGGATCCAAGCTTGGCGGTGATGGTGGCGGTTGTCGAAGTTGTGACGGCGGTCGTGGTGACCGTGAAAGTCGCGGTCGTGGCGCCGGCTGCCACAGTGACGCTAGCTGGGGTTACGGCGCTGGTGCTGCTAGACGACAGGGCAACGACCGACCCGCCGGACGGGGCAGCGGCATCAAGCGTTACGGTTCCCGTCGATGATGAGCCACCCTGGACTGACGTTGGCAACAGGGAAACGCTCGCCAACGTGGACGTCGGGGTAATCGTCAGCGTCGCCGTAACGGAGGTTGAACCCACTGTCGCCGTGATGGTGGCCGCTGTAGATGCCGTTACGGTCGAAGTCGTAATTGTAAAGTTCGCAGACGTCGCTCCGGCCGCGACCATGACGCTCGTCGGCGGTTTCGCGCTGGTACTGCTCGACGCCAGAGTCACGACCAATCCACCGGTCGGCGCAGGCCCGCTTAAGGTCACAGTCCCAGTCGAAGACTTCCCTCCCAGCACGGTCGAAGGGGCAACCGCAACGCTCAGCAGGGTGGCGGGGGTGACCGTCAGAGTAGCGGTCGCCGTCTGTCCTGCCGAGGAGGCGGTGATAGTCGCATTTGTGCTTGCGGCAACCCCGTTCGTCGTGATTGTAAACGTTCCGGTCGTCGCCCCTCCGGGAATCGTGACGAAGGCAGGCGCCACTGCAGCCGCGTTACCGCTCTTAAGCGCGACCTCTGCGCCTCCTGCCGGAGCGGCTAGGGAGAGCGTTACCGTGCCAGTGGACGTCGCACCTGAAAGCACAGATGTTGGACTGAGAGCCAAGCTTAGGACCGGGACCGTGTTAACCTGGTTGCCGATCGCATACAGATTGTTGTCGTTCGAGCCGATATAGACCGTGCCGTCAGCTCCAATTGCAGGCGAAGACCCTATCACTCCGCCAGTGGGAATAGCCCATACCTCCTGACCAAACCCATTCAAAGCATAGACCGTGCTGTCGTTCGAGCCTACATAAATCGTGCCGTCTGACCCGATTGCGGGTGACGAGCCAACTGCGGCGCCCGTCTGAAAACCCCACTTCTTCTTACCGGCAGAACTAACAGCATAGACGTTGCTGTCATTTGATCCAAAATAAATTGTGCCATCTGAGCCGATAGCCGGGCTCGAGTTGACCTGCCCTCCAGTCGCAAAACTCCACTTCAAGGCTCCTGCAGACGTAATGGCATATAAGTTATTGTCGGTTGAGCCAACATAAATCGTGCCGTCTGAGCCGATTGAGGGGGGCGAATAAACCGCTCCGTTAGTCGCGAATGTCCACTTAAATACCCCAGCCGAGGATACAGCATACAGGTTATTGTCGTCGGCTCCCAGGTAGATTGTTCCATCTGTTCCAATCGCAGGAGAGCAATAAATCTGTGCGCCTGCCGTATAGTTCCACTTGATCTGCCCGGCGGGAGTGATCGCAAAGATCGTTCCCTGTCCCACGTTCGCAATGAAATAGATTGTCCCGTCCGTTCCAATCGTAGGCGCTCCGTTGGTCCAATTTCCTAAGCCGATGTTGCAACCCCACTTGATCGTCCCGGACGGTGTATAGGCGTATACGTTGCTGTAGGATCCCACATAGATCGTGCCATCCGAGGCAATGGCAGGCGCAGTCTGAACGTTATAGGGTGCTTCGGGGTTGCTTCTCCACTTTAACGATCCGTTAGGGTTAACAGCGTATAGGTAACCATCGCTGGATGTGACATAGGCAGTCCCGTCCGAACCGATCACTGGAGATCCAACTTGGCCCCCGGTAAGATACTTCCAGCGTAGCAGCCCGTTCGAACCGCCGCCAGCGCCAAGTCCCGTATTGCGAAGGTTCGCATGGAATTTGGGCCATGGGGTCGATCCCAACTGGCCGAAACCCAGGGAGTATATTATACAAAAGGCTAAAGCAATAATAAATCGATACCGGGACATAATCGAACTACCTACAATTCTAAGCCAAGATAACGAATTAGCAATAGGATTAGTAAGCTGTTAAAATTACTGTGTTCAAAGATTATCAGGGCACAATCTCTAATTTGTCAGAGTCAAAAAAGATAATGGCTCATACATCCCAACTGGAAGTTATGGGTGTTCGCTACTTTACTCTCGCAGTGGATCTAACGAGACCAATTGCTAACTAATCAGACAGTCAAGCGCTATTATCATCAATCAACTAGCGAAAGACCGACGGCAGTTAATAACTGCCGCAAAACCAATCGGACGAATAAAGTCAATGCAGCGAATAGGCGCCAGATTGGCCGTCCTCGGCACGCTAGCCAAGCAGCAGGTTGCCTCCAGTCGCAGTTCCGATCTGGGCAGGGGATTCTCTGAATCTTCTTAAGTTCAAGGAGATCTATGCACGATTCCAACCATTAGGTCTCCAGGCGAATCACCCGAAGCAAAAAGGTCCATGCGCACAGGGCAGGAGGTTCCCCACCGATTTGTCCACAACTTGGACTGCCCGCATCTTCGAAATGCGCTGTCTTGCAACTCTTCCTGAACCCTTGGACAACAACAATGCACTCAATACTTGTGGCACTAAGTATCCGCAGAACTTTCTCGTCGAAGACAACCGTTCCCTTCAAAGATCTCCTCAGAACAAAATGAACCTACTGCTACTTGCACCGATTACACTCGCTATTCAGTCGTCTGGAAATCCCGTCGACCTTAAGAGCCGGGTCACCGAGGCTTCGGTATTCAAGTCCGGGCTCGTGATGCTTACTCGCGAAGTCACAATCCCGGCGGGAGACGGACTTTATTCGTTGGACGTGATTCCACAAGCCATTGACGGCAGCTTCTGGTACAGCTCGCCTGACGGGTTGCTTGTCACCGACGTTGAAACGACGATTCGAATTAACGATGAAAAGCTAAAGGCCACGGCTCAAACAGTGGGAGACTATCTTGCGGCGAACGTTGGGCGCCGAGTGAAATTGACCTATCGTACGACCGTGTACTCACCGGGACCAGTTGAAAAGGAAGTTCCAATCGAAGGCATTCTAAACGGTCCCCCTAGAGGCCAGACGAATATTGTCCCTTTCAAAATGGACGATGGAGAGCTTGAAAATCTGTCGATCACGAATATCGTCCAAATCAACACTAATGGGCTAAATTCAGAGCTGTCGCGGTCCATTAAGACACCGGAATTGAAAATCCGCTTCCGCGCCCACGCTGAGAAATCCTCTAGGCTCGACTTCCTGACGATGGAAAGCGGCGCGGCATGGATCGGTAACTATCTCGTTAAGTTGCAGGCTGGTGGAGTGTCGCAAGTCGTGGGCAAAGCCCAACTCGGTCTTGGGCGGCTTACCTTTGACGAAACGAACGTGAAGGCGTTAGCTGGCGAGCCGCATCTCAACGAAAATAGCCGCTATGATCTTGCAGCCGGAATTGGCGGTCTTAACGCTTTTCTGGATCGAAACCAGGAATCGTACTTGTCGTTTCAACCGGGCGACCGAGATCCATATCTGATGCTCCAACAGATGGCGAACGATGCCGCCAATGCCCGCGCCGCGATCGAACAGGGTACGAACTTCCAACTCAACGACGCTTACATGAATGCCGGGAACATTTATGCAGCAGCTGGCGGAGGCTTTGGCGGCGGAAGAGGCGGATATGCACCAAGTCCTGCCTCCGCCGATACTGCCTTACGGCAGGTTCTAACGAGGGAACTTGCGTCTCAAGGTTCTACAGACAGACTGGAAAGCCTGTACTCGTACTCCCTGGGCAAAGTATCACTCAAGCCAGGTGACCGGCTAAGCCGAATACTATTCTCGCAAGCTTCTGCCTATGAGAGCATTTTTCGGTGGGAGGCCGAAGTCGGAACTGACAATAGCGTAGTCAAGAGCCTCCTTCGGATCCACAACACGGGAACTTCACCATGGACCGGCGGACAGGTGTTCATCACCAAAGAAGAAACGCCGTTGGCCCAGGTAGAAATGCCGTTTACTCCCGCTGGAAAGTTCGCTGACCTAGAAATGGCGAACACGCAAGATATCCTGACTAAGAAAGAAGAAACGGAGGTGTCTCGTGAAATCGTGCCAATGCCTGGGCGACCGAAAGCATCTATTCCCCGCACCACCAATGAAGTTCACCTCACGGTCGAAAGCGCGCGCAACGAGACCGCAAAATTCGAGTTGACCTTGTTAGTACCGGGTGAACTCATCGAAGCCAATGGCGGGAAGATAGAGAAGCTCACGCGAAAACTCGACACATGGAACGGCCAAAGTCGCATCATATGGAGCTTCAACCTAAATGCCGGAGACAAACGGGAGTTCAAGATCCAATATCGACGTTTAGGCTGATACTCCACCAACCATTGTCTCAAACCGGTCGATGTCGGCTCGGATCTGATCGATACTTGCGCGCCAGAAATCGGGAGTCGTAATGTCGATCCCGAATCGTCGCCCAAGCGTCGCGGCATCCGCCAGGCCAGTTGACGATAAGAGATCGTCGTAACGGTCTTGGAAGGAATCAGGCTCCTTTTGATAGACGGAATATAAACCTAACCCAAAAAGGAGACCAAACATATAGGGGAAATTGTAGTAGCTTCGTCCATAGTAGTGGCTTTTCGCCTCCCACATGTACGGGTGCAACGCTTCGCCATCCAAGCCATCTCCATATGTTTCAAGCTGGGCTTGCTGCATCAGCTCGCACATCTCCCTTGCCGATAATTCGCGCTTTCTGCGCTTCTCGAAAACCGACTGTTCAAACAAAAAGCGGCTGGAGATGTCGACCACGACCTGGCAAGAACCCTGCAAAGATGCCTCAAGGACCGAGAATTGGTCCGCCGAGGAGCCATCTCTTACCACTGCTTGGCGGATGAACGTTTCACAGAAGATGCTCGCCGTCTCTGCCAGGGTCATGGGCGTGCTTCGTTGGGTAGCCGTTCTACCGTTTAGGCACAAGTTATGATAAGCATGCCCCAATTCATGTGCCAGTGTCGAAACTGCGCCAAATGCCGGCTTGTAATTCATGAGGATTCGAGACTCGTCACTTCGCAATCCCATGCAAAACGCGCCATCAGTCTTCCCTGGCCTCGGTTCCACATCCACCCAGTTCTCTCGGAAGCTGCGTGAAGCAAAGTTGCCAAGCTTCTCTGAATAGCTGTGAAACTGCTTCACTACAAAATCACAAGCCGAGTCGTAGTCCCAATGATCTTCGCTTTCGCCGATCGGGGCAAAGATGTCGTAGAAAGCAAGTTTCTCAATTCCAAGTGCTCTTGCCTTTAGGCGAAGGTACCTCCTGAAATCCGGGTAGGACTCCCGGGCCGCCGTCATCATGGCGTCAAGCGTCTCGCGGTTCATGTTGCAATTGAACAGCGCCTCATCGAGTGGTTCATTCCAGCCCCTTCGATTGCACAGGGTGAGCACTTCCCCTTTAACACTATTCAATGCGGCAGAGACCGGTACCTCAATCGTCTTCCAGCTTGCCAGTTCGGCTTCATACGCGGTTCTCCTTCGTTCCCGGTCAGGGCTGTGAGCCAAAGTCCGGATCAGACTCATCGGAGCGGATTTCGGGATTCCCTCCAACTCGACGTTGACAACGAGTTGGCTTACAATGTTGCTTTGAAGCTTGCTCCAAGCCGACGTGCCGGTGATCTCAAGATCAGAAGCAAGGGCCTCTTCCGCGGCAGACATCAGGTGCTGGGCAGCCACCTTGGCCTTTGTAAGCGCAAAAGTATGATCTCGGGCGAGTTGGCTTTTTTCAAGGAGATCTTCTAGGTCCAACCCTTTTACCCAACCGGTAAGGGCCTTTGTCAGCTTCCGGATTCTTCCTAATTGGAATTCAATTTCGCTGTTTCGCGCTGAGGCGAGTTCGTCTCTGGAGTCTGTAGTGGTGAAGGCATGGATATAGGCTGCGAGCGTTCGAAGCTCATCGGAAACGCGGTTGAATGCTCCGAGCACTTCATCAAAAACTTCCACGTCTTCCGATCCGCCTGAACCGACACCCCTTGAGGCGAAAAGTGCCTCTAATTCGTCTAAACCATGTTCGATGTTCGTGAATGCGGCTTCGAAGCTCGGCGAGTCCAAACCTGGAAAAACAACAGACATATCCCAACGCGGAAGACCCTCAGATAACGGCATTAATACTCCTATCCAAGTATGTCTCCTATTGAATGTCCTATCACGGGATTCAAAATAAGTAAGCTGTATTCCACAACCTCATGAAAACGCATTTAGACGAAGTCGATGTCCAACTTCTTGCTTTATTGCAAGAAGACGGGCGAATTACAAATGCAGACCTATCGAAGAAGGTCGGGCTGTCTCCGCCTTCCGTGCTGCAGCGTGTTCGAATATTGGAAAAGTCTGGTTTGATTCGCGGATACCACGCGATACTTGATGCGGAAAGGCTCGGGCTCAGGATAACAGCCCTGGCGATGATCAGTTTGTCTTTGCACCAAGAACAGCCGATCGAGAGGTTTCGACGAAGCGTGAATGAAATCCCGGAGGTTCTGGAGTGCTATCACGTCAGTGGCGAGTTTGATTTTCTCCTTAAGATCGTGGTGAAGGATATCCGTGCCTACGAGCAGCTCATTCGCGAGCGTCTGAGCAAGATCAAGGGTATTGGTCAAATCAAGACCTCCTTCGTGCTGGCGAATACGAAATACACCACGAAAATTCCGTTGTGACGTCGTAGCATTCTGGTTTGGCGGAAAACTCCATGCGATTGCCCATCCTTATCGTCGGTAATCGTGGAACATTCCTATTTGCGTACCGCCTAACAGGTAAAGCAGTTCTCGCCCTGTAGATACGTTCTGACGAATACGAGATCTGTCGACTCGCCTGCGGTAACGATGAAAGAGATCCCTTCTGGCACAGAGCGCCTGGTCCTATATGGAGACTTCTTTAACTTCACGCCGGAGGAGCTGTTTGACTATTGGGTTGTTCCGGAGTTACTGACTCAGTGGTGGCCCAAGGTGGCAGAAATTGATCCGAAAGTTGGCGGAAGCTACCATTTTTCGTGGCCAGAACAAGATTGGTTGCTAAGAGGAACTTTCGAGGAGTTTGAACGCGGCAAGCGGCTTAGGTTCTCATGGATCTGGAATCACCATCCGGGCCAGCAGGCGCCATTGTGGGTTGAACTCTTCTTTATGCCGATCGAAAACGGTACAAGGCTTTCGATCTTTCACGGGCCCTACGCCGATATCGAGAGCGACCAAGGGGCAAAGCAGGGCCACTTGGAAGGATGGATTCACTTTGGAATGCGCCTCGCCGGTTTACGTCCCGGCGATGACGTTTGATTGCGGTCTACTGGAGCAGCCCATGTACGGGGGCAGGAGTTGGTCCCTTGGTTCCTAGATGGGTTGCCTTCCAGAGAATATCGTTGAATTCCTGGGGATCGGCCCGGTCTAAATCGCTGAAGTCCAACTTTGCCGACCTCCGGACCAAATCCCCTTTGGAAGGATTCTTCTTCATCAGGTCGATCTGAGGAGGTACTGCGGTGTATGTGCTCAGGTCAGGTTTGACACCTAAACACGGAAGCATCGGCATCGCGTTCGCATCGTACTGACTGAGGGGAGGCAGTCCTAGCATCAGTCCCATGGTTCGAATCATCGAAGAAGTCGAATACATCGTGTGGTCAACGAAACCACGCTTGACCAATGGGCACGCCAAATAGCCTGTCGTACGATGACAGTCGACGTGATCCGGCCCGTCCTGGGCATCATCTTCAATGATAAAGACAGCGGTCGAGGGCCAGAACTTGCTGTGCGTAATACCCTCGATCAACCGTCCAACCGCAAGGTCGTTCGAAGCGACCATGGCCTGTGGCGAGAAAGCGCCTGCGCTAACGCCTCGCGTATGATCCTCGTTTAGTGCCATAACCATGAAATTCGGCCACTTGCCGGTGCTCTCGGCGGCCTTTAACTCACTTAGAAAGACATCGACCTTCTCCGTGTCCCTGCCACCCCTTGCAAAGACCTTCTCAAATGCGGCCGAACAGCCAAATTTCTCAGGGTCCTTTTTGACTTCACCGTGAGCAGAGGTGTGATCCTCTTGCCACTCTAAGTACTCGCCGTAGATACGGGCGGTCTTCCCATGCTTCTTTGCGTTTTGCCAGAAGTAACCTCCAGGCGACGATGAAAGACGGGTGTCGCTCTCGACCTCCTCATGGTCGCCATAAGAAAGAACCCACTGCTTTTCAGTGTAGTCGCCTGCGTAGGCGGCATCTGTCCATTGGTGTCCAACTTGGGATACTTCTCCGTCGCAATACAGGTTGTCAAACAACACGAACTGATCAGCTATCTTGTGCTCGTTAGGCGTTACCTTTTGTCCAAACATCACCAAGCCAGGATCGCCGTTTCCTCGAAGGTCATCTCCAAGGACTTGATCATAGGTTCGGTTCTCCTTAATAACGTAAACGATATGCTCGATCTTCTTTAGGGCGCCCAGTATTCCCGGTGTACTCACCGATCGAGCTCGCTTCGGTCCGTCTGGACGATTAGCCACAACTTCGACCGAGTACCTGGCAAGTGTCTCCGGATCCGGCAGATCGACGATTGCGAGGTGACCGCTGAGGATGTTCCCAATGTACTTGTGCGAGACGTTGATCTCGCCATTTCGCATTGTTGCTTCTGCTGCCTCTTTTGGCCCTGCGTTTAAGCTTGAGGTAAGGCCTTTCGCGGTTCCGATAAGCAGACGCTTACCGTCCTGCGACAAAGCAAGTGCGCTGGGATATCGACCCGTCGGAATGAATCCGAGAACTTTGGAGTGCCCTACTGACTGAACGTCGATGACTGCCACACAGTTGTTATCGGAGTTGGCAACGAAAAGCTGCTTCCTGTCAGTTGAATAGGCTAGTGCAATCGGCCCTGCGCCGAGTGGATCCCGCGGTCGAAGGGTGGTCCGGACCGTCTCGATCACCCGGTTCCCCTGCAAGATGCTCACGGAATCGGAGCCGGCATTCGCCACGACCAACCGACCATCGGGAAGGTAAATCAGCGAATTGGGGTGGGAACCCACTTTGACTTTCGCGGTCTCGGTAAGCGTCGTCGGTTCGAGGAGAGAGACGTTGCCATCGCCCCAGTTCGAAACCGCCAGCGTCTTCCCGTCTGGCGACTTCATCATGGCGTAGGGTCGATATCCAACGGCACGACTTCCCTTGACTTCGGTCCCCTCCGCGTTTAGGCGATAAATCGTGTCGTTTTGAATGTTCGCAACCAACAGGTCCCCTTGGAATCTTTCCACGCTGGACACGAACCGGAGATCCTCATCAAGACCGGGGATTGTAATCCCCTGTTTGTTGACCAGTTTGTTTCCTTCAATCTGAAAGCGAAGTATCGCGGACAATTCAAACAACTCCCCAGCGACCGGCACGCTTCGCTTCTTGGGCTTCTTAACAAGATTGCGCCCCGAACCTCCTGAGACTAGAACCTCGTTTGTCGTTGGGTCAAAGCTCATCCCCAGCCAAAGTCGCGGTACTACCACTGAATCCAGCGCGATTCCCTTATCAAGGTCGACAAGGCTCAGGCTGTGGTCGTGGTAGCCACAAGTATTCACCAACGCTCGATGACCATCGGGGAGTGGAATGATCGTCGCCGGCATGTCGCCAGGAAGTTCCACGATCTTCCCAATTGGAGATGTCCGCCAGCCATTTGGCCAAATCCTAGCTCCTCTGGCATCGGACTGATTGGGAATCGTATTGTTCGGAGATTGCACGAGCCTTCGGTAGATGCCGTGAGCTGCGAAACCAAGGGCGACGGATGCGGCGAGAACTACGCCAACCACTTCACGCTTCATTCTCTGGGGTTTACCCGCTTTGGGGGGTTCTTAACCTTGTCTTAGTGTTCACCGAGTGGCGTAGCGGCCTGACAAGTCACATGGAACCCATGGTATTCACGCATCATCCTCACAGACCTAAGTCCATCGATGTACCCCGCTCTGACCGAAATACGTGTTTCACGCATCAGCAGGATGCCTTGGTCCGTCTCATGTTAGTGTGCCCCACCCTGTACGAGAACTCACTGAAAGGCGCGAGTTAGAATCGCTTTCGATATACGCATCGAAGGCATCCGAGTCGGCAGGACGCGTGGAGGCCATCCCGGACGACCCGGTTCGCACTTGCTTTCAACGTGATCGCGACCGCGTCGTCCACTCCAAGGCATTTCGACGTCTAAAGCATAAGACGCAGGTATTCATTGCGCCAACGGGAGATCATTACCGCACGCGTATGACTCATTCCCTTGAGGTCTCGCAGGTTGCCCGGACAATTGGACGGGCACTCCGCCTAAACGAGGATCTCATCGAAGCGATTGCGCTCGGTCACGACATCGGGCACACTCCGTTTGGCCATGCGGGAGAGGCAGCATTGGATGAAGCGATCCATGAGCATTGGGCTCATCACCCGGTCGAGAACCCTGACCCGACGGAGTTTCGACACTATAAACAATCGCTTCGCATAGTGGACATTCTCGAAAACCTCAACCTGACGGCAGAAACAAGAGCAGGGATCGACGGTCACAGCAAGGGTCGAAGCAACCTCACCGCCCACGATGGCGAACCAACATCGACTTTGGAAGCCGCCGTGGTACGAATTAGCGATCGAATTGCCTATCTGAACCACGACCTGGATGATGCTCTTAGGAGTGGGATCATTACCGAAATCCCCGAGATATTCGATCCCCTCGGTCGATCCCACTCCATCAGGATCGGGACGATGGTTCAGGATGTAATCGAGCAGAGCTACGACAAGCCCTCTATCCGGATATCCCAGCCTCTGCTCGCATGTATGAACGACCTCAAGGAGTGGCTGTTCGAAAACGTATACCTTTTGTATCCGGTGATGTATCCCGACATTTCGAAAGCCCAGAATCTCATTAAGGAGCTATTTCGACATTTTGCTGAAGAAGGCAACCTTGCTGACGGATACGTCGGCATCCAAGGCGCCGTTGACTACGTCGCAGGCATGACCGATCGATTCGCAATCGATACGTACGTTCAGATTAAAATGCCCAGTGCTTGGAAAGTCGGCTGATCGGGACCTGTTCGGTTAGGATGAGATTCTCTTACCCGGATGCTTCCCGCAACCCGCGAACGTAATTCTTCGCGATCAGCCCACCTGCGTTTGTTGTCGCATGGTCTTTTTCAAAATGAACCGGGAATGGGAGATTCATCCTGCCTTGTCAATCCTCGATACGCAGGAATAGTCAGTCGTCGACTACCCAAGCATTTGCCTTCGATTAATCGCAATTCCCTTGGGAATTGCGATTCTCGAATGCGGAACGCCGATCCCTAAGGCATGCCCTCTTCTTAGGGTCCCCAGACGGTCATTATTGGAAAGCCGTTATACATTTGTCCAGGGATCCCGGTGAACGAACCGGTCGAAAAGTTTGCGCTCCCCACAGTGCCTTCGAATTGGCCCTTGTCGATAATTCCCGCGCCAACCAATTGGGTTCCAATTGGAATGGCGAGATAGGGCGACTCGCCGTAAGCTGGTGCTGATCCGATCTTCACAAACGTCGAGATGTTTCCAGCCGGGAAATAAAAGAGATCCTGAGGCTCATTCGAGTCGTTGAGGTACTTGAAAAGGACCTTGCCCTTGGGGGCCGTCGATGGCAGATCTTTTGTTTCGTCAAGGACCCAGATATTGCCCATCCCGATGCCGGTGTATGTATGGCCGGCCGTTGCTGTCCCTTTAAAGTTTGCGACATAGGGCACGGGCGCGGGAACTTGCATGGAGATGTCGAGATTCCCAGCAGGAACAGTCACGTAGACGCCAAGCTGTTGTCCATATGCGACACCGTTAATGGTGATATTCCCGGCCCCGGGGAACGCAAGATCGGTAAACATTCTGATTTGAGCGGAGGGAATCACATGATTCGGGTTGGAAACAAGATCTACAGATTCACGACCACCACAGCCAGCCGCCAACACTAAGACCGGAAAGAAGGGCACAACGCGACTGCGGATTTTCATTAACTTATGATAATCAATAATACAGCCGATGCATAGATCAATTTAACCGATTAGTCCCTTTGCTCGCCTTATTGGAAGCGCTGGCGGACACCTTCAACCAGGGATCGCGGAGTCACAATATAGGAGTGATTCGAACGAAAATCGCTTGCTTTGCGGGCCTCATTTTCATCCTGCTTGCGTCTGGCGGCTGTAACGGGCCTTCCCATGACAATTCCATGCCACCAGGTGATAAGCCATTGGCTCTCAAGCCGCCGATCGACAAATGGGTCTTGACGACTCTTGATTCTGGCGACCCCACGCCCGCGTTGTTGTGGAACGGGTTGATCGGGATACGGGTCGGGCGCGACGCTTCCGGTAAAGACCAGCCGTTCTTCTCGATCGACGAATACGATACGACGGGTGAGGAGAAGATACGAACCCTCCAAAGCCCGTTGCCAAATGGATTTCTGGTGAACGGCAAGCCACTTGCCATTACCGGAGGATACAAGCAGACCCTCGACATGCGAACCGCGGAATTAGCAACCCAGTGGGATTCAGGCAATATGAGAGTCACTTGTTTGACCGTCATGGATCCGTCCCAGAAGGTTATCGCGGAGAAGTGGACGCTTGTCGGTACTCGATCCGGTCAAATCACTGATTTCGATCTTGGCCCCTACGGTCCTATGAATGGAGCGAACCAGGTCGCCAGGGATGTTAAAGTCGGTCCGTCCGGAATGCTGGGCAAATTCCGGGCACAAAGGAAAGGCGGCTCTACCGAAACTTTGGAGTTTGTTTTGTCCCTGGCAAATAGCCCCAATCTAGGCTATATCATAAGCGCTCGAGGCGCCAAGAACGCGCCCTCACTGTTCCACGACGATCCGCCAAATCTCGAGAACTTTTCTACCATTGAGGCGGCGGCCAAGACGACGTGGGCTACTCGTTGGAAGACGGACATCGAAATCGATGGCCCAGTTGAGGATCAGCAGGCGATCCATTCCTTCCTGTTCTATTTACGCTCCGCTATCCATGCCCCTGTTCAAATGTCGATCGGGGACATGTCGATCAGCCCTTTTGGCCTAAGCAACCAAATGTACAACGGACACATCTTTTGGGACGCAGACATATGGGTCTTCCCCGCTCTTGAACTCCTAGATCCTCCTCTCGCGACGGTCATTGCCCGTTATCGGACGGAAGGGCCATCTATTCCTTTGGGCAATCTGAAATCTCCCCAAGGCGAAATCTCCGGATTTAAATTTGCATGGGAATCCTCAGTGTCGGGACACGAGACCGTAATAGGGCCTTCAAAGCAAGAACTCCATGTTTCTGGCGATGTGGCGTGGATGCTCGGGAATGCATCGGCCCTCGGACTCGTGCAGCCAATAGTTACCCAGACAGTTATCCAAGACATCGACGCATATTTTAAGAGCGTTTCGCGTCGAACATCTTCGACCGGCGAGTTGTCGATCCCTGGCGTCATGAGTCCAGACGAAAACCACACCGGCGATAACGACTTGTACACCAATCTCCTGGCCCAGTGGGTCAGCGACGGCGGCCATTGGGTTTCCCACCCACCTACCGATAAGAGCCCGACATACCGCCTTCCTCGCGACGACAAGTCGTTTCTGACGTATGATAACGACCCACTCAAATCCTATAAGCAAGCCGCCGCCGTTCTGAGTATCTACCCCTTGCAGTACCCGCCTGCAGAGGCGCAGGCTAAAACGATGATGGATCGCTTTGCCGACAAAGTAATCAAAAATGGACCGGCCATGTCGGATTCAGTTCATGCCTTGATTTGGGCCCGGCTAGGCGAAACTGACAAGGCATACCGAACCTGGAAAGACAGCTGGGAGCCGTTCACGAAACAGCCTCTGATGCTGTTTTCCGAGAAGCGAACCAAACCAACGACCTATTTTACGACTGGTGCAGGTGGGACTTTGCAAACAATCCTTTTCGGATTCATCGGTTTTCGGTTAGACTCGGTAAAGGAGCAGGGTGCGGCGTGGTCCACAAAGCTCCAGGGGAATAACTGGTTGAGCGTTAAGCCGAACTTTCCGGGACAATGGAAGTCTGTGATGTTAAGGAACTTCACGGTGCTAGGCCACAAATACACCCTTACCGCAACTCACCGGCCGAACGGCCCAGACGCCGTACAAGTGACTCAAGGAGATTGAAAGCAATGCCCAATGTCGTTTTGACTGTCGATTGCGAAGGAGCGATGCACGACAGGTGCTATACGCGCGAGTACATCAAGGTACTCGAAGACGAATTCGTTCCATGCACCTGGCTTATTCACGTTTCAAGAAAGGACCCCAGCGCCAACACAAACCTCTACTACCACGAATTTATACATAAGATTCCCTCATGGCATGAGATGGGAATGAAGGTCAATTTTGAAAACGATCGCGGATACGTCGAAGATGAGAAAGAGCGCGGCAACATTATATGGGTCGCCAAGGATACGCTCAAATCGCATATGATCAAGTGCACCGCCTTCCGAGCCGGCGCGTTTGCGTTATTGCCAAGCGATGTTCCCTACCTGGAGGAGATCGGGGTTCTTGTCGACAGCTCCGTCTTACCAGATGCCAACTATCGAATGTTTGTGAACTGGTCCGGGGCGCCGCATAATCCATACCACAGCCACAAGGAAGACCTCAAACGAGAAGGGAGCAACCGGCTTCTTCATTTGCCGGTAGCGACGCACGAAGGACAACACGGCTACTTGGATATCGGGTTTAAGGCGCTATTGCCCCTATTTGAGGCAAACAAAGAGTGCGAAGTTATCACGCTGGGAATGCGCGATTACCACGACAGCGTTTCCGATCTTCGGGAGACGATCCGTCATTTCCGAGACCAAGGCGCCCATTTCACCACGATGACCCAAGCTGCAAGCGAGCACTACGAGCATCACGCCGCGCTCGCGGTGGTCTAGAAAGACCTATCATTGGTTAATATATTGGAGTGATGCCGTAGAACTCGGGGTCCACGACGAGACAGCCAGTTCTGTATCCGCTTACATCACTCCAATCCCCGCTCTTACCGTTCTTCCACCGGTCTTGTTTCCATAATTCGGTTTACTCATTGGATAGGGGCCGTGATGACTTGGCGCCGAAACAATTCCGTTCGCATGCACTCTAAGAGGTGTTGTTTCCCCTCGCTGCCGCTTGCGCCTTGATGACTGCCGGTTCTTCTGCTCCCGATCATCTTGCCTGGTTTCGCAATGCCCGGGTCGGCATGTTTATTCACTGGGGTCCTGTCAGCTTAAGAGGAACAGAGATTGGATGGTCGCGTGGGGATGGCGTGCCCGTCGTCGAATACGACCAGTTGTACAAGCAGTTCAATCCGACCAAGTTCAACGCAGACGAGTGGATGAATCTAGCCAAGCGCGCCGGGTTTCGCTACGTTGTGCCCACTGCGAAACACCACGATGGATTCTGCCTCTGGCCGACGAAGGCATCCGACTACAACATCATGTCGACCCCCTTCCACCGGGACATCATGGGAGAAATCGCTCATGCGGCAAAGCACTACGGAATCACGATGTGCTCTTACTTTTCTATCCTTGATTGGCATAGCCCCGACTATGGAACGGGAAGTCCCGGTGGCCGTGGCCATAAGCCATCGCCGAATATGGATCGTCACATGGAGACGGTTAAGACCGAGGTTTCCGAACTCGTCAAGAACTATGGGATCCGGATGATTTGGTTTGTCGGCCAATGGGAAGCGCCGTACACCCGTGAGTACTCGATCGATCTGAATCATTATCTGCGCCAACTCTCACCCGGGCTGATCATCAATGACCGAATTAACTCGACGAAGCTCCTTCCCGACGACCCGAAAGGGGACTACCGCACTCCAGAGCAGGAAGTTGGCAGTTACGACACCTCTTCGCCTTGGGAGACTTGCATGACGTTGGGAGATCAGTGGGCCTATCGGCCTCATGATCACTATAAGACAATTCCACAGATCCTCAAAGTACTGGTCCAAACGGTGACTGGCGACGGCAACCTATTGCTCAACGTTGGACCCGATGAGACAGGCCAGATCGTAAACGAACAGAAGGAGTTGCTGCTGGGGCTGGGTTCGTGGCTGGGAAAGTACGGCGTCAGTGTCTATGGCACTCGAGGCGGCCCCTACCGAAACGGTAATTGGGGCGGTACGACTCGCAAAGGCAAGTCGGTATATTTCCATGTCCTTGACTGGGGGAACGGCGAGATCCGGCTGCCTTCCCTTCCCGCCAAGATCCTCCGATATGGCGTCCTTCAGCCTGGAGTAAGAGTCGCATGCTCATCCGATCACGATGGCCTCACATTGAAGTTAAGCAGTCCAACACCTTCGGAACCAACGACCGTCAAGGTCGACTTGGATCAGGATGCATGGTCGCTTGGTACAATCAATCCGATGAAATGACAATCGTATCGTCTGAAATTGAGGATGTCGCTGCAATTGTGTTTTCCCCAAGTTCACCGGTATGGTTGAGTCATGGTGATTCTTGCCTCCGTTTTGCTTGGGTATCTCCCACATTCTCGCGGTATCCAGCTTAAAGAACTGCCGTTTGCGAGGGAAATTGCCGCCTTTAAGGAGGCAGACAGAAAGAACCCGCCTGCCAAGGGACAGATCCTGTTTGTCGGGAGTTCCTCCTTCACGAGATGGACAGATGTCAGCAATTACTTTCCGGGCCGAAAGATACTCAATCGGGCATTCGGAGGCTCGAGTTTGCCGGATGTGATTCGCTATGCCGACGACGTGATCTTCCCCTACAATCCCAAACAGATCGTGATCTACTGCGGAGAAAATGACTTGGCGGGGGATCCCAAGCTCGCAGCATTTGTCGTTTATGACCGATTCGTCACCCTTTTCAACCTTATTCGTTCACATTTGCCCAATGTTCCGATCGCTTACGTTTCCATGAAACCCAGCCCCAGCCGCTGGACATTACGTGCCAAGTTCATCGCCGCCAACCATTGGATATCCGATTTTTGCGCCACCCAAAAATCGGCTAAGTTCATCAACATTTGGGATGCGATGCTTGACGAAAATGGCCGACCGAAATCCGACATTTTCGTCAGTGACAACCTGCATATGAAACCCGCGGGCTACCAAATCTGGAAACCAATCATTGAGCCGTTTTTACTGAAATAAACTCGCGCTGGCAATCTGGGACAAGGGATAGATTCAAGCCGACGCTTAACCTGTGCACGGATTTCTTGAATGCGAGTTGGAGATTACGTTTCCGATGACATGCGCAATTTCAGGAGACGAATACGGATCACCGAACCCATTGTCACCCTCTCCCAAAAACATCGTCGCGAGAGGGTGACGATGGGGATCTGAGCCGCATCACCTCAGCGTTATCAGCACGCCACAAACGATCAGAGCCGCTCCTCCGATGATGTTCCAACTTGGGCGTTCGCCCAAGACCAGGATACCGATCACAACCGCAATCACAAAACTCAGTTTGTCGATTGGCGCAACCCGGGATACCGGGCCTAGTTGAATTGCCTTGAAATAGCAAAGCCAAGATGCTCCCGTAGCGATTCCGGATGCGGTTAGAAAGGCCCATCCTTTGCCCGTGATCATACTGAGTTTCGTTTGCTTTGTGACCATCGCGATAATCACCGCAAACGCCAACACAACCGCGACTCGTACTGCCACAGCGAGGTTGGACGGGACATCCTCGACACCTTTCTTGGCCAGAATCGCGGTGAGGCCTGCAAACAAAGCCGACAACAAAGCCCAAATCTGGTAGCTCATGTCCTAATACTGCACGAAATTTGGCCTGGCTGGTCCAAGGTTTTGCAGTTTCCAAGCCGCTAGTAGAATTGCCGCGATGCATACGATTGAAATGCCGATCGAGTCGATTGCCACATCGGTCCACTTGCCGCCGCGATACTGCACAAACGTCTGATGAAATTCATCGCTTGAGGCAAAAGCAATCGCCGACAGGCCAGCCGTTATCACTCGTCCCCCCATCGCCTTCAGCAGGAGAGCCGTCAAGAAGGCATACTCAAGAACGTGGTATCCCTTCACGAATACCCACCACCAACTTTCCCAGAAACTGTCGAATTGCCGAGCATTTAAGGCCACCGGTCCATGCGTTGTGACAGCCTCGGACAGCCCTCGAGCAGAGATGTAGGTACACGAAGTCGCAAAGATAAAGCACATCCACAAGAGCGCCGGAATCCACTTCTTAAGCTGAGTGTTCATGCAAATGAGTCTAGCCATAGGCGTGTGCGAAACCGAATGAAGGCGGAGGTTTTTCAGACCATGGCCAGACATAGCTGGACCTGTCTGGACCAACCCTTAAAACATCCTAAGTACAATGACAATTGGAAACGCACGATACTATGGATAGCTACGATTCTTTAAGCTATCTAAACTATCTCAAGCATAGGAGGCACAACCATCTCTGATAATCCGCAAATCATGCTTGTCGAAGACGAGCAAGCAGTTCTGGACTTTTTGGGCCAGGCGCTTAATCAATTGGGCTATGAAACCTCTCGATTTTCCACCGGGAACGCTGCGCTAACGGCGTTCACTCACGTCGAACCTGATTTAGTCGTACTTGACATCATGCTGCCTGACATCGACGGATTTGACGTCCTGCGCAAAATCAGGACTCAATCGAAAGTGCCGGTCCTAATGCTTACAGCCCGAACCGGACTTGAAGATCGAGTCACCGGATTGGATGCCGGCGCGGACGACTACCTGCCAAAACCCTTTATGCTGGAGGAATTCCTTGCAAGAGTGCGGGCGTTATTGCGCAGAAGCGTCAAAGATTCCTCACGCCTCCAGTACGGCGACCTGGTTGTGGACACCGGGACGCGCAAGGTTTCTCGCGGTACTCGACCGATCTATCTGTCCGCGACCGAATTTGCCTTGCTTGAGATTCTTTTGCGCAGTGCGGAAGTTCCAGTTTCCAAACAGACGATCTTGGAGAAGGTATGGGATGACAGCGGATACCGAGATCCCAATGTGGTGGAAGTCTATGTAAGCTATTTGCGGCACAAGCTCGAGCGAAGCAACATGAGCCGCCTGATTTATACGGTGAGAGGGCAAGGCTACATGTTAGGAAAACCTCGGGATGAGGATTAGTCACCGCGTTCGCCTGACTCTCACTTCATCGGCTGTCGCCGGAACGGTTCTTGCCGGACTGTTCTTGGTCTCTATGTTGATCTTTCGAAAGAAAGAGATCGATCGAGCCCATGACATTCTTAGACCGGCAATCCTGCAGGTCGAACAAGATGCTTTAAACCAAGATACGATCACACCCGACCTTGGCGAGATCGTTAACGCCAACCCTCAATTGAGTTTCGGAACTTTTGACCTAAAGGGCCAGTTGGTCGCGAGTTCGGGCCAATTATCCCTTGAGCCGACGTTCCGCTGGGCGTCGTCGATGGTTGGCAAGAAGACCAACCGAAGCGGCATCGAATGGGGTGATGAAATTGAACTGGGCTCGACAAGCATCATTGCCGGCAGTAAGAGCACCAAGCGGGGAATTCTGGTCGGAGTTCTGCCTTTCGAAGAAAGGGCGCATACGATGGCTCTGGCGTCGTTTGCCCTCGTTCTCCTTTGGTTCCCCCTTGTGGGGTTGTTTGGGGCGATCACGTGGGTAGCATCCGCACGAACATTTCGGCCCCTTTCTCTGATGGCGGAGCAGGCTGAGCTTTTCAGCGAATCGGATCTGACTCGAAGGCTGAAAGTTGATTCACATGACGAGTACGGAGCATTCGCAGCGAGGTTGAACAACTTTCTGGACCGACTTGAGGACTCAGTACAGCGGCAGACGAGATTTGTCGAAGATGCTGCCCATGAACTAAGAACCCCGCTTACTATCTTAAGGGGTCGGATTGAAACAACCCTTCTCACTGAACGCCCTGGCAACGAATATCGCGACGCCTTATTGCAAGTGCTCCGCGAAACTGAGCGGATGTCCAGACTTGTCGAAGCAATGCTGCAGTCAGCCCTTCCGGTCGCAGATGTTACGACCCCTATCGACGTAGAGGCCGCACTTGAGAAAATAGAGGCACGATGGCTCGATCGTTTCGTCGAGTCCGATGTCTTTCTGGATCTACAGACCGTTCCGGCAAAGACAATTGCTCTCGAAGAGGAGGTCCATTGCGTGATCGATAATCTGGTCTCTAATGCCTTGCGATCCAGTCCGAAAGGGTCTACATGTACGCTTGCCGTCGAAATTGAGGGCTCTCAGGTCCTAGTAACCGTGACGGACGAAGGAACTGGGGTTCCTGTCGAAAAGCGAGAAGCAATTTTCGAAAGGTTTACGCGCTTGGAGAAGAGTCGAAACCGGTCTCTCGGCGGCTTCGGTGTGGGATTGGCAGTATCCAGACGCCTAGTCGAGGCGAGGGGTGGCACAATCCGCGTGACTGATGGTCCCACTGGCGGAGCCAGGTTTGAGGTTCGCTGGCCCGCGGTATAGTAGACGCACTTCTACTATGGATCGACTAGACATTATTCTGCCCTACGGCAATTCGCTGCTTGTTCTTCGAGACCACGACCAATTCGCGGTGCGGCTACTGATGGTTGTCGAAGGAAGAAAGACGTTTGTCACGCCAAAGCTCTCAATCCCTGAATCGGACCTAAAGCGCCTGATGCACACCAAATACATCGAGGTCAGTGTGGGAGAGCTTCGACTATCTGCCGAACCGACCCACCTGACGGTCCATTGGCAGGTCTATCACATGCCTGCCGACAACACGGTTTGGAAACCGATGCTGAGGCAGTTCCTAGAATGCGCCTGATCGTTTATTGAATACGTCGTCGGGCTGGGTTTTCGTTTCTCAGGACTCATTTGTTTTGCCCCATCCTTCATCGCGGTAAGCTGGAACGAAGCGGCCAACGCCGAATCACTACCGTTTAGGATTGCGTTTGCGGCCGACTAGGGAGATCACATGTGGCAGCGCTTTACCGAACGGGCAAGAAAGGTTGTGTACCATGCACAAGTTGAAGCTCAGAGGTTTGGCCATAGTTACGTGCAACCTGAGCACTTTCTGCTTGGAATAACCAATACGGGTGGAAGCGTTGCCGATCGCCTTCTGAAGAAACAGGGAGTCACTCTTGATCAAGTTCGATCTACCGTTGAAAGGCAACTGCCAACGGGGAAGGAAAAACCATCTCAGGACATGTACCTGTCCGATGCCTCAAAATTAGCAATTGATCGTGCCTACGAGGAAGCGAAAAACCTCGACAATAACTACATCGGCACGGAGCATCTCCTTTTGGCATTGATACGAGATGGAGAAGGCTTGGCAGGCAAAGCCCTCGCGACCCTTAGGGTCGATCTCGCCAAGGCTAGAGAAGAGCTAAAAAGTCTCCTGACAGAGTAAGGTTCCGCAAGAAAGAAGCGAATCCAAACTTGGGTTCTCAATTTCTAGTTCAACTAGCTTAATGCCTGCTTCACCCCCTTTACAATGCTGTCTACCGTGGGCATGATTAACAACTCTATTTTACTGCAATATGGAATATGGACATCCGGGCGGGAGATCAGAACGGGCGCCGCATAGAGACTATCAAATCCCGCAGCGTTCGTGAGCAGTTCGGCGACGACTGCCTGCCCAAATCCGCAGGTTCGAACGTCTTCTTGCACCACTACTAGCCTCCCAGTCTTGCGTAACGACTCCGAGAGCGTCACCCAATCACAAGGAACGATACTTCGAAGATCGATGACCTCTGCGGAGACTCCGCTAGACACTTCAAGTTGCATGGCTGCGTTGATCGCCAGCGGCACGCAATTTCCCCAAGCAACCACCGTACAATCCGCGCCAACGCGAGCGACTCTTGCCTTACCGAATGGAATCGGCTGGAATCCAACCGTGTAGGGTTCCTGATGCAGCCTCAAGAGATGTTTCGGAAGCAAAATTAGGGTTGGATCTTGCTCTTGAATAGCGGACCAGAACAGCCCGGAGGCATCCTCGGGAGTAGATGGAACCGCGACTCGCAACCCTGGCATATGCGCAAACAACCCTTCGTTGCTCTGGCTATGCCACATTCCGCCGCCGGGAAGGTAGGCGCCATACGTTGCGTATAGAATCAGTGGGCAAGTCCAGTGGCCAGAAGTTCGCCATCTTAGATTCGTAACTTGAGCCGACAACTGATTGTATGCGGGCCCGACAAAGTCGATGAATTGAAGTTCAACAATGGGACGGTACCCAGATGCTGCCAAACCGACCCCAGCGCCCACGATCGTAGCCTCGGCTAACGGTGAGTTATGGACGCGCCCTGGATGGCAGGTCGATAGACTCTTGGTAATTCCAAAGACGCCCCCTTTGGGATCCTCAACGTCTTCACCAAAAATAACCGTTCCGGGTTCTTCATCGAGAATCCGACCCAGGGTCCAATTAACGGCGGATAGAATCGTGTTCGGTCTTGGGCTGGGCGTAGGCGACAGATCGATATGGCATCGTTCGGATGCTGGCGCAAACAAACTGAACTGCACGTCTCGTACCTGGGGAGGAAGTTCACTCTCTTCTGCGTCGTAGGCTTTTAGAACTTGCTCATGAATCTCTGCCTTCATGGTTGCCAGATAAGCGAGGTCGACCACACCCTCTTCGGTGAGCCGATTGGCCAAAATCTCAATCGGATCTCCGAGCCACGAGGCTTCGATTTCTGACTTCGATCGATAGACCCTCTGATCGTCCGAAACAGTGTGATCACAAAGTCTTTCTAATTCGCACCAAAGAATCCGAGGGCGTCCGCGCATTCGTATATCTCGTATGACACTTCCGCTTACATCGAGCAATTGCTCGGGATCCCGTCCATTTGTGACCGTGATCATGTCAGGTTCGAATACTCGGAGAGCCAAGGGTGTCATTAGGGACGTGGGAGTGCTGATGCCGTACCCGTTATCTTCGATAACAAATAGAATTGGAAGGCTCCTTTCAGTGGCAAAACACACCGCCTCGTAGAATTCGCCTTGTCGCGTGGACGCGTCTCCCAGATGGCAAGTCACGATCGCGTCGGACCCAGTCTTCTTTATTCCCCAAGCAGCTCCGACCGCTGGGAGACATTGAGACCCGACCGGAGACGTGATCGAGAAAACATTTAGGCGACGGCATGAAACATGGCTCGGCAAGTTTCGGCCCGATGAACTGGACTTCTCACAGGCCAAAAAGTCATCCGCGAACTCACAAAGTTCCATTCCGCGCACGTGCATTAAAGCACGATCTCGGTAGTAGGGGAAGATCAGATCGTTTGGCTTTAAGTGATAGGCCAGTGCGGCAATGGCCTCATGCCCTGAGCAGGACATATGAAATGCCCCCTTTTGCTCGCGAACGAGGATCTCTTCTCGGCGATCACCTTCACGAGCCAATTGCATCACTCGCAAAAGGTCCAAGAGAAGTTGGTTTCGTTGCGGCGACGATGGCCTGGGTAGCGAAAGGTCGGCGACGATGCTAACAGATTCAGATTCACGGCTCACGGTTTCTCCTCTATCGACGTTGTTAGAGGCCCCGGAAACGAGCTTGGTGATTATGGGCCACCTGATCGTCCCCAAGGGCGCCAGCAGATTTGAACGGGATGCAAGAGACAGGTCTCGCTCTTCGTTTTACTACTAGACTCACAACGAACCAGGTTGTTCGCTTCCCTATTCAAGCGTTTTCTCTGTCACAATTGCCGGGTTGGAAATTCTCACACCATGACGCCAGAACCCGTGATCTCATATCTTCAGGCCCTACTCCTCGGATTGTTGCAAGGCATTACCGAGTTTTTGCCCGTGAGCAGCACGGCACATATGCGCATTGCCTCCCAGCTTATATTCGGTACCGACGCGGGAGCCGCGTTCTCGGCGGTTGCTCAGCTTGGGCCGATTGTTGCGATCGTGGCTTACTTCCGAAAGGACCTATGGCGCTATGTCGAAGGCATTTTCCGTACCAAGCTGCCAACTCGCATTCCAGCCGATGACGTCGATGCTCGTTTGGGCTGGTTCACGCTCCTTGGAACACTACCCTTGATGGTCTTTGGTGTCGTACTTGAGAAGAAAGTCGACACCACCTTTCGGAGTCTGTACTTTGTTGCCTTCAGTCTAATTGGGCTCGCTCTGGTTTTGGTCTGGGCAGAAGTCGTTGGAAAGAAGAAACAGAATTTGGATTCACTCACGTTGAAGCAGAGTCAGTGGATCGGCTGGGCTCAAGTCCTCGCCTTAATTCCGGGCACGTCGCGCTCGGGAGTCACCATTACAGCCGGTCTATTTGCGGGTCTAGATCGTGAGAGCGCGGCCCGATTCAGTTTCCTGCTTTCCATTCCAGCAATCACCGCAGCTGGACTGTTCAAATTGGGTCGGGTGTTGATGCATCCAAACGGCCTGAGCAGTCAAGCCGGCCCTTATCTTCTGGCCGCACTTGCGGCCGGATTGGTTGCTTTTGCAGTCGTGAATTGGTTCTTAGGTTTCATGAAGGAACATACAACCGGCGTCTTCATTATCTACCGCATTGTGCTCGGCGTTTTGCTGCTTGTCCTCGTTCAAACTCATGTTCTCAGCGCACGCCCCAACGAGCCGGTGGCAAGAAACTATTCGAGTCGAATGCTCACCTCCAGGTAGATGGGTCTGCGAATGACTATAATCGACGTAGTGGTTACTGTCGCGGCAATGATCCTTGGCTTGGCTGGCCGTTTTGATGGTACGTGGACTCTGAAGGACGGCGTCAATGTGTCATTTGTCTTCGTTCAACCTGCCAAGCACCAGGCCTGGCGTCCAAGTGGCATTCCACTTGACCCTCGGGCCATCCTCAGAAACCTGAAAGGCGTGGTCGACCTGAAGGCTGACTCAACCGTCCTCGTAGCCTGGATCAGTTCAGCGAATGGACTCGCGACAGCGCCTTCAATCGCGTTTCAGCCACGCCCAAATCAACCGACACAGGGCGCCTTGTCAAATGTCGCGCCTCCAACATCGATCACCATTTTGCCCCGGCTTGCGGTCGACAGTAAGTCGTGGGTAGGAGCGTTGCCGTATGCCGTTCGGCCTTCAGAGAGTCAAGATATTTTAGTTGGCGTCGCCGTTGGGTCTTGGAAGACCGTGGGATCGGTGGCCTACACGTCAGACTCCAGCGGCCTCAAAGTCGTTAAACGCACAGGCATGGCCTTTGGACCCGTTATTGAAAGCGCTCCCTCGGCAGATCCAAGTAATTCAAAGGCGGCTAACACATCCGTTACGGTCCATGATCTGCAATCATCCGACCCTATCGCGATCAGGTTCGTAGCAAAGGACCGATTAGGACGGGAGACCTTTTTTGGGGATCACTTGCTTCCGAGCCCTGGCAAGACTCTTGGAAACATCTTCGCAGGAGATTATCACGATCTGCGGCGGATTGAGGTTCAGACCCGACCATCAGAATGGACGATTCTGTCTCACGCGCACTTTCTTCCCACTAAAGCTCGATCTTCATCTCGCTGAGGAGGCGGCTCATCGTATCCTCATCATACCTATCCATCTTCTGGGCCCGACCTGACTCTAACGCAGCCTCTTCGATTTGACCGGTTTCCTCTAAGAGAATTCCCAAGAGGCCGTGATACAGGTGCTTCTCTGGGTCCAATTCGCTTGCAAGGCGTAACGCCTTGATCGATTCGACTCTTCGTTCCGCACACCAAAAAGCGACCGTCGCTCTCAGATAAAGGTAGTCATCGCCAGGGGAAAGCTCAATCGCGGCGCGCAAATACTCGAGAGCCTCGTCATAGCGTTCCATTTCAATCAGCAGATCACCAGTCCAGTAGTGATAGTAAGAGTTGTCGGGCTGCGCTTTGATTGCTCCTTGCGCGGCGGATAATGCTCGCTTCCTTTCTCTTGCCTCACGCAAAGTTTCCGCTAGTTTGATGCGGTAAAAGGCATTTCCAGGTTCCTTTTCGATCGCCTCCTCAAGCTTTACGATTGCGTCTCGGAAACGTCCATACCGCTTATACAGGTCTGCAACGCCGACCACCGGTTCAGCGGCTTCGCTGTTCGCTCGCAGCGCTCTTTCGTATTGACGGAGGGCTTGAGGATAGTCGTCAGCATATTCGAGCGCCCCAGCGAGGTCGATCAAGGGTGTAATGTCATTCGGATCACGCTGGGCTACTGCTTCCTTGAAGTGTCGCAGCGCATTGGGATAGTCGCCTTGGCTGAGGCATTGACGGCCCAGTTCTCGGCTCTCCTCGGCTGTCTCACCGTGCTTCTTTCTTCCAGACTCAAGAATCTCAAGCTCCGAAGGCTGGGGGACTTGGAACAGATCGGCTATGACTTTAAATGTGGGTTCCATCTTTGTTTACGGGATAAGGAAAGGGCGGTTGACATAAGCTCGACTCGAAGAGCTCGTCCCTCGGTCGCCCAATAATAGAGACTCCCGGCAGCTTGAAAACGTGCGGTGTGTCACTACTGAGTCTCCAGTGGACGGATTGTAATCGTCGCCGGGTAGGCACCGCCGCTAATGGGAAGTGTCTCAATTTCAACAGTGCGTGACGCCCCTGGTGGAAGGTGAAATTTGGTGACTCGCGAGTGCCCCTTGGGTCCCAGGTAAGGAGTTTGAACGATCGTCCCATCAATTATGAAGAGGCCCCCAGTGTAACCCGCACTCGACTCGAAATCCATCTCAATGTCGGCGGGAGCTGGATTTGGATTGCTCAGATGGGCCTTGATCGTGTATAGAACTCCATAATTCCCGTCCAAGTTGCTACTGTGATCCTCTCCTGCGATTGGCTTTTGGCCAATCATCAACGATCCAAAACGTCCTCCTACCTCGTAATTGATCTCCTCATCCTTGTATGGGTTGGGATAAACATGATCGGAAGGTTCATACGATCCCCGGTCGTAGTCATCGACGGGATGAGTTCCCACTTCATGCCAGGGAGTCGACGAAAACGTCGCGTTGTACCACTGCTCGTCGAGATCGAAAGGAGGCAGTGCTTCGGCTCGGACTTGGACCTCTTTGGGGCCATTTAGGAGCCTAAGCGTGCATAGCCCACTTGTCGTTTCCTTGGGGCTCAGCCGCCTGAATGAAATTGGAAGAGTGGTGTGCGGTGGAATGCTCACAACTTCTCCGGTGCCGGTGAGCCAGTATTTTAAGAACTGATTGGCAACTGACATTCCGGCAACTACTGGGTTCTTATCCGGCTTACAGTCAGCAGTACAGACAACGATTCTCGCCGTCTGTTCGGAATCGTTGATTGCCTCTACTCGAAAGATCAACGGCTGAGTTGCAGCGTTTATGTGGTGATAAAGGAACCGAACCGATTGGTCGGGCTTCAGAAAGGACGTGAACAACGGGCCAACCTGCATCACGGACTCGGGAGAGTTTGAGTACCAAAGCTCCGTGTCCAGATTCTTAGATATGGCCACGTTCTTGACAGAGACGCTCACGACTCCGACTCCGTCAAAGGACTCCTGAGCTCGAGCTCGCACCCATACATCGTAGTTCTTTGACTTCCCTAACCCGAGCGCTTCGCCTTGAATCGGAGAAAAGTTAATGTGGGCGGACGGTACACGAGGCAGTCTGGATTTGAGAGCGCCCTCAATTGCCGACGAAACCGCACTGCCATTTGCAGGATCCCCCACTACCTCGACACTTAGAGTTTGGGGAAAGGTGGCCGCGTAGGGGCGAACGAAGATGTTCAGGCTGCGCGTTGCGTTTCCAGATTCAGCTATTAGTTGAGCATCGCCGACCCCGACACACCGAATGTCTACTCCACTGTCGGTACGTTTCACCGTGACGGCGGCCTCGTTCGACGATGTGATCACTGCATTCAAAGACAGGCTACCAACGAGGCTGATGCTCTTAGAAGTTCCCACCGGGAGTCGATACGAATCGTCGGGAAACTTGAGTGAGGGAAGACTCAGAGCATCGCGGATACTGTTTGACCAAAGTTCCGCGAGATGGGACACCGTAGTATCGTGTTTGGCGGCTTCTTCCAGAGTTACGGTCACCGCAGTTGTGGATCCAACCTTAATGGTCTTGCCGTTTCCGTCGCTTGCCACGTCAACCACGTCGTCCGCCGAAGCGAGCCTCAGAACCTTTACGATCGCATTGACTAAGGCAGTATGATCATCCGATTTGATCTCTAAGACCGGCACGCCGTTCACAAAAACGACCCCTGCTTTGGCATGCGACTCGCTTCCAAACGCAACTCCGAGTACTAGCAAGTAAAACAGGACAGCCAGCAGTCTATAGTGCGAACAAAGCATGGCAGAGTTGACAGAATACCTTCTAGTGTTCAAATGCCATCGGCAACTCTTCGGTCGGTATTAGTTTTGAGGGTTCACGCAAGAGGGCGGACTCATCGGAAGCTCCTGATAGCGCAGCGACATTCTTGGACCTGGCGGTAAACACCTACGACGCCCCTAGCCAGGGTCCAAAATGACTTGAAGCGGTAAACTGGGTCAATGATCCCTATAACGGCCAGGAACTATATCGATGGCGAATGGACCACAACCAACCAGGAATTCGAAAGCCTCAACCCCGCAAACACCAAGGAATCCGTCGGTACTGCTCCCGTAAGCGGGAAAAAAGAAGTCGATGATGCGGTCTCGGCCGCCAAGCAGGCCTTTGCCAGTTGGCGTGAATTAAGTTGGATCAAGCGGGCGGAGTATATCGATAACTTTGCTCAGTTGATCAAACGCGATCTCGACGAACTCTCGAACCTGGTAACCCGCGAGTGTGGGAAGCCAATAAACGAGGGGCGCGCCGACGTCGTCGAGGCGCTTCACATGGCTCAATACATGGCTGGACTTGCTCGCGTGCCCATCGGGTTTGCCGTCAGTTCGGAGATTGCAGCCAAGGATGCATTCATTTTGCGCAAGCCCAAGGGGGTCATTGCATGCATCACGCCACGGAACTTCCCAACTGCAATTCCGCTTTGGGTTGTACTTCCATCGGTATTGGCCGGCAATACCGTTGTGTTCAAACCGGCCGAGCAAACTCCGATTTGCGGACACAAACTTATGGAACTGTTTCATGAGGCGGGCTTTCCGGCAGGGGTCATCAACCTTATCCATGGAACTGGCGAGGAATGCGGCGATCCGCTTGTAAAGCATAAAGATGTCGCCGGGGTGCTATTCACCGGCTCTCGAGCAGTTGGTAAGTACATTCAGCAGGTCGCGGCAGGCGACTTGTATAAGTTCGTGGCCACAGAAATGGGTGGCAAGAACGCGACCATCGTGCTTGACGATGCCGATTTGGACATTGCGGTCAACGCGTGCGTTCTCGGAGCCTTTAAAACCTCTGGACAACGATGCGTAAGCACGAGCCGAATCATTATCGACCGTAAGATCGAAGCAGAGTTTTCCAAACGATACGTGGAGCGGGTCAATCGCATCAAGATTGGTAATGGCCTAAACGAAGAGATCTTTATGGGTCCATTGATCGAATCGTCTGGAGTCGAGAAGTGGCTACACCACAATCAAAAGGCGAAACAAGAGGGCGCCGAAGTCCTGATTGACGGTCAAGTCTTAAACGATGGCTCGTATGCAAATGGGAATTTCGTCAGCCCGTTCGTGTACCGCTTGGAATACCGCCCAAATACTTTTTGCTTACGTGAGGAAGCATTCAGTCCCCATGTCGCAATCATTCCGGTTGATGGCATGGAGCAAGCCGTCGATGTCTATAACGACACCGATTACGGGCTCTCGATGGCAGTCATTACGGAGGATTATCGCAAATGGCGTTGGGTCCGCGATCATGCAGACTACGGTCTCGGATACGTTAACTTGCCCAGCATCGGTGCGGAAGTACATCTTCCCTTCGGGGGAGTCAAAGCCAGTGGAAACGGCCACCCCGGTGCAGAAGGCATACTGGAAGCAGTCACTCACCGAATCGCATTTACCGTCAACCATGCCCACGAAATCGTCATGGCTCAAGGGCTTTCAACCGTAGTTTAGCAAGGGTCGAGGATCGAGGAGGGTGAGTCGAGGATCAATTCAGACCCAGGCGCAGAATGCATTGGTTTTCTTGATGCTTTAACCCTTCCACACAAACCCTCGCTCCTCGATTTCAACAAGATTTATGCACTCAATTAAATGCCAAGCAATTCTCTTCGACCTAGACGGAACGCTTATTGACTCGATTCGAGCAGTGGACCGGGCGTGGTCTCGATGGGCGATCCGCAATGGGATGGACCCGGTTGTAGTGGTTCCGCAGATACACGGAAGACGCGCGCTCGATTCCATCATGCTCCTTGCACCCCACCTCGATATCGAAGCCGAGAATATCTGGCTTCGCGAAGCGGAAGCCAGCGACACCGATGGTGTGGTGCCAATTGAGGGGGCCATGGAATTCGTAGCCTCCTTACCCGCCGAGCGCTGGAGTATCGTTACGTCAGGAGCTAAGGTAGTTGCGACGGCACGTTTGGGAGCGGTCGGGCTGGAACCGTTTTGTGCGGTTTACGCCGACGATGTCGAAAGAGGAAAGCCACATCCCGACCCATATTTGCTGGCGGCAAAGAAGCTCGGATTCGTGCCTGAAGCTTGTGTTGTCTTTGAAGACGTTGCAGCAGGAGTTGCGGCCGGCCATGCCGCTGGCATGAAAGTCATCGCGGTAACCTCCGGCGCCGATCGCCCAGACCTTCAGAAAGCAGACATGCTGATACCAAACTTCAACCGTGTACGGATCAACGTTGAAGAGGACGAGATGGTGATCGAGATTGGGTACTAAACCTCAAGGTCGGTAGCCCTAGCCTCGAAATGCCATCCGCCAATCTCGAAAAACAGCCAGATTAGGACTTCCTAAGTATCCTAATCCAAAATTTATGCACGTTGTAAGGCAAGAAGCTATAATATAGATGGCATCGGAACGGTTTGCGCCAAAAAGCTTCGCACTCAGATACGGATTTCCCACGTCAGAGCGCCTTGAGACACGCAGAACAGTTACGGTCGCCCACGGCGAGCGTGGGCAAGGAAGAACATGGCAATTAAGACGCTCTATGTAGGAAATATTCCCTACTCTGCGAACGAGGACGAGCTCGTTCAGCACTTTGCAGCCTACGGCGGCAAGAATCCTCGCATCATCGAAGGTCGAGGATTTGCATTCGTAGATATCGATTCGGATCACTTGGAAGCAGCGATCGCAGACAAGAATAACTCGGAAATGGGCGGTCGACGCCTTACCGTAAACGAAGCCAGACCTCGTGGTGAGGGTGGCGGCGGCGGCGGTGGCGGTCGAAGCTACGGCGGCGGCGGCGGTGGCGGCTACAGCGGTGGCGGCGGCGGTGGCGGCGGCTACGGTCGCGACAGCGGCGGCTACGGCGGCGGCGGCGGCGGCGGTGGTCGCGGCGGCAAAGGCGGACGCAGCGGCGGCGGCAGAAGCAGCGGCGGCGGTGGCGGCGGACGCTACTAAGAAAACCAACGAACAAACTACAATCCTCCAGGTCATAAACCTGGGGGATTTTTTGTTGACATGCGCTCGCACATTAAAAAAGCGTATGCTGTTAACAGACGCCGCCGCAGGCTAACCACTGCGAGCTCTGCGACGACGCCAAATGGCCCAAGGGAGGGTAATAGGTGAAGCAATACACCGCAGATAAAATACGAAACGTGGCTATTGTAGGCCATGGCGGTTCTGGTAAAACGATGCTCGTCGAGCACATGCTCTACACCGCCGGAGCAGTCGACAGAGTCGGCAGCGTGGACGCCGGAAACACGCAAAGCGACTACGACCCACTAGAAATCCGGCGCAAGATCTCGTTAAGCGCCAGCGTAATGCCGCTCGAATGGCACGGCTGTAAGATCAATCTGATTGACGTGCCCGGTTATCCCGACTTTATAGGTGACCTTCATGGAATAGCCCGAGTGGTCGAGTCGATGATTATCGTCTGTGAGGCAAAGAGAGACATCGACGTCGGTTTTGAACTCGCGTACGAGGTTGCCCAACAGCATGGTCTTGCAACCTGCATTTTTGTAAACAAGCTTGAAAGAGATAACGCCGATTTTTCGGGATTGATGGACACTCTGCACCAACTTTACGGGCGCAAAGTCGTGAATACGCAGATTCCGATCGGGCACCAAGCCGCATTTTCGGGAGTCCTGGATCTTCTTAACATGAAGGTCTACAAGGGCCGAGACCGTGGTGTGGAGGTTGAAGAAGCCCCAACCGGCTATGCGGACGAAGTCGCCGAGCGGCGAGAAAAGATGATGGACGCGGCCGCCGAAGGCGATGACGATCTTGCACTGAAGTACCTAGAAGGCGAACAGCTCACCGAAGCAGAAATCGAACATGGTCTTCTCTTCGGCATCGAGACGGGCCGCGTAATTCCAGTGTTAGTCGGTTCAGCTATGTCCGGCATTGGCGTCGCAACCTTGCTTGATCGAATCTGTGGTGAACTGCCCTCACCGGTCGATGTGCCCAAACAATATGAAGGTAAGGCTTTGACCCCCGATCCCAACGGTCCCCTCGCTGGTTTCGTCTTCAAGACCACGGCCGACCCGTTCGTGGGGAAAATCAACTATGTAAGAGTATTTAGCGGAGCACTAAAGGTCGATCAGAGCGTTCTTAACAGCAATCGAGACGTCACTGAACGAATTCATAATCTGTTTACTCCTCACGGTAAGGGACAAGAAGCCTCTTCTGCGGTTGTCGCAGGCGATATCGCGGCGATTGCTAAACTGTCAGATACCCATACCGGCGATACGCTCACGACATCGAAGGACCGCATAAAGCTCCCTGACATCGAGTTTCCGGAGCCGATCTATCGCATTGCGGTCAAACCGGCCACCAAGTCAGACGAAGACAAACTCGGAAACGCGATTCAGCGTCTATTGGAAGAGGATCCAACATTCCGGCATTCCCGTGATTCTGCCACCCACCAGGAGATTCTTGAAGGGATGGGCGACATTCACTTGGATACCGTTATCGAGAAGATGAAGGCCAAATTCGGCGTGAGCGTGGTGACCGAGGACGCACGGGTTCCTTATCGCGAGACCGTCAAGGGGACCGCAAAGGCCCAGGGGCGTCATAAACGCCAAACCGGTGGCAAAGGCCAGTTTGGGGACTGTTGGGTCGAGATGGAGCCGCTCGAGAGAGGACAGGGCTTTCAGTTCGATAACAAAGTTGTCGGCGGCGCCATTCCCAAGAACTTCATTCCGGCGATCGAGAAAGGAATTCGGGAAGCGATGGACCATGGCCTGATTGCGGGCTATCCGGCAACCGACTTCAAGATCACAGTCTACGACGGAAGTTACCATGACGTCGACTCCAACGAAGCCGCGTTCAAAATGGCAGGCGCCATTGCACTGCGAGCGGCAGCCGAAAAGGCTCAGCCCGTCATTCTGGAGCCCCAGATGGGGGTCGAAGTCGATGTCCCGGATGAGTGCGTGGGCGACGTAGTCGGTGACCTCAATGGTCGACGTGGACGCCTGCAGGGCATGGATCCAGTTACTCCCGGTAAGACACGAGTACGAGCAACCGTTCCGATGGCGACGATGATGCGATATGCCCTTGATCTTCGATCTATCACGAAAGGGAGGGGCCGATTCAAGCAGACCATTTCTCACTACGAAGAAATGCCGTTCCCCGAACAGCAAGCCCTTGTAAACGAATACGCCAAGATCCGTGCCGAACGCGAAGATCACTAAAGACGACCTCCGCCAAGAAAGCAGTAGAGGCGCCCGATCTAAGATCCGGCGCCTCTTCGATGTTCTCAACGACTAACCCGTCTGGACGGTCAAAGTCGTAACACCTGTCTTGCCGTTGAGCGTAGCGGTTATCGTTACGTTTTTGGTCGCAGTAACCTTCTTATGACCCACCGCGAATGTTGCAGAAGTATTTCCAGCCGCGATCGTGACAGACGCAGGGACCGTTGCGGCGGCGGTATTCGAACTTGAGAGCTTTACGACTAAGCCTCCGGCGGGAGCAGGACCCGAAACAGTGATCGTTCCGGTCACCACGGTCGTAGAACTTCCAACGACACTCGATGGGTTTACGGTGACGGAATTCAGCACGGGAAGGGGCTGAATCGTCAAGCTGGCTTGTTGAGAGCTCGTTAAGTATGTGCCAGTGATCGTCGCGCTTGTAGTGGCAGTCACGCTCGTTGTCTTGACCGTGAACTGCCCCATCGAAGCCCCCACCGCAACGGTCACGCTTGCCGGAACCGTGGCGCTCTTGGAAGAGGACGCCAATTTAACGGTAATCGGACCGCTCTTAGATCCCGGCACTGCGTTGAGAGTTGCCGTTCCGGTAGAAGACACCGTGCCATAGACAGTCGTTGGCGAAACCGCCAGACTAGCCAATTGGAACGGGTTGACGGTCAGAACCGCCGATTCGGTCACACCGTTAAAGGTCGCTGTGATTGTTGTGGTACCGGCAGAACTCACTAATAGGTGAGTGACACTAAATGTCGCCGAGGATTCTCCCGAAGTCACCGTCACGTAGGCAGGAACCGTGGCCACCTTGGTATTTGAGCTCTTCAGCGTCACACGATCACCAGCAGTGGCAGCCGCTCCGCTCAGAGTCACCGTTCCGCTTAAGGTAGTTTGGGACCCGCCGACAACCGACGTGCTGGTAAGCACGAGGCCAGTCAGGGCAGGCGGCTGGACTGTCAATACGGCCGTTTGAGTCGTCGAGCCGCTCAGACTTGCACTAATAGTAGCACTGACTGCCGCGGTGACTCCGTGAGTGGCGATTGCAAAAGTCCCACCATTCGCTCCACCAGGAACGGTTACACTCGATGGAACCGATGCCGCAGCGTTGCTGGACGAGAGAGTTACAGTGAGTCCGGCGGCAGGCGCATAGCCATTGAGCGTCAATGTGCCCGTGCTTGAGTTCCCTCCTACGACGGTGCTTGGAGACAGCGATAGGCTGGTCAGAGTAGCTGGCAGAAGCGTGAGCACTGCGGACTTAGAATTCGACCCTATAGACGCCGCAATCGTGATGGCTTCCGACTTGCCAACACCATTCGTTCCGACCGTGAAATTAGCCGAACTTGCTCCCGATGGGATAGTGACCGACGTCGGAACTTTGGCATCTGCACCGCTGGACGAAAGATTCACGGTCACTCCCGACGTTCCCGCCGCTTGTGAAATAGTCACTGTCCCAGAGCTTGAATTTCCTCCGTAAACAGAAGTTGGACTGAGGGTCAAGGCACCTATTTGATACGGATTGACCGTCAACGATGCGGTCTTGCTGATGCCGTTAAAAGTCGCTGTAAGCGTAACTGCCTGAGAGGAGGTCACCGAATAGGTGGTTACGGCGAAGGTTGCCGAGCCGGAGCTGCCCGTAACGGTAGCCGAAGATGGAACCGATGCCGCAGCAGGATTTGAACTTGTAAGGGATACGATGTCTCCAATAGATGCGGCAATTCCACTGAGACTGACCGTACCTGTAACCGCCGTTTGAGAACCTCCAACCACGGTCGTCGGAGAGACGGTGAGTGACTGGATCGTCGCCGGCTGTATAGTGAGCGTTGCAGTTTGACTGCTTGAGCCCAGGTTGCCTGTGATGATTGCGCTAGTTGTCGTCAGCACCCCAGACGTTTTAATGTTAAATGTCGCGGTCTTACTTCCGGCGGCAATCGTGACCGAAGCGGGCAAGGTCGCGTTGGGGCTACTAGAACTCAAACTTACGACGACACCACCAGTCGGCGCAGTCTGCGTAATCGTGGCTGTTCCGGTGGAAGGGGATCCTCCAGCCACCGATGTCGGTGATACTGCGATCGACGACAAACTCGCTCCGTTAACCGTGAGCGTAGCCGTTTGCTGACTCGCGCCGATGGCCGCAGTTATGGTCACAGTTTGTGGACTGCTCACTGCGCTTGTGTTAACCGTGAAGGTTGCGGTTGTTGATCCGGCAGGGACAGAGACCGTCGATGGAGCCTGTGCAGACGAGCCGCTTACAGACAGATTGACGGTTACTGGAGCATTCGCTGACGCCTGTCCAATTGTTACGGTTCCGGTGCTGGATGATCCACCCCACACGGATGTTGGATTGAGCGAAAGACTGCTGACGGTAAATGGAGTCACTGCAAGGACGGCTGTCTTGTTCACGCCGTTAAAAGTAGCGGTGATCGTAACGTTCTGCGCAGTCGTCACTGCGAGCGTTGTCACAACGAAGGTAGCGGTCGTAGCGCCTCCCGCAACCGTTACCGAAGACGGAACTGTCGCGGCGGCAGTATTAGAGCTAGTCAATGTAATAACATCGCCCGCGGAAACGGCCGCGCCGCCAAGAGTCACTGTGCCGGTTATCTTCGTCTGGGAGCCACCGACACACGAAGTAGGCGATACCGAGACGCTCAGCAGCGGTGGTGCTTGGACAGTAAGAGTGGCTGTCTTTGAAGTCGAGTTTAAAGTCGCCGTAATGGTTGCGGCGGTCGTCGTCGCTACGGCGGTCGAAGTCACCGAGAAGGTGGCTGAAGTTGCGCCAGATGGAACGGTCACTGACTGAGGGACGGTGGCGCTGGCACTGCTTGATGAAAGCCCCACAGCTATCCCTCCAGTTGGGGCGGATTGAGATATTGTCACCGTTCCCGTCGAGGCCGCTCCCCCAATGACCGTACTTGGCGAAACCGTAACTGATGTCAATGCCGCACCGATCAGCGTAAGAGTCGCAGTTTGCTGGCTCGAGCCAATTGCCGCCGTCACCGTCACATTTTGAGAACTTGTTACGGCACTTGTCGTCACGGTAAACGTTGCGCTCGTAGCCCCAACTGGAATGAGAACCGTCGCCGGCACTTTAGCGACGGAGCCGCTGACCGACAGGTTGACAGTCACGGGATTTCCGGCGGGAGCCTGTGAAATGGTGACCGTTCCGGTACTTGGGGAACCACCTAAAACCGTCGTCGGATTGAGTGTCAAGCCTGTAACCGTAAAGGGCGTAAGGGTAAGTGTCGTATTCTTACTCGTTCCAATAAAGCTGGCCGTTATCGTAACCGTCTGCGACGTTGTAACTGCCGCAGTGGTAACCACAAACGTCGCAGTGGTCGCGCCAGATGGCACCGTAACCGATGACGGGACCGATGCGGCGGAAGCGTTGGAACTCGTCAGCGTGATGACATCCCCCGCAGTAGCACCAATTCCACCCAGAGTCACAGTGCCCGTCACCTTAGTTTGAGAGCCACCCACACTTGATGTGGGAGAAACAGTAACTCCCAGTAGGGGTGGAACCTGAACCGTGAGCGTTGCCGTCAAGGTCGTTGTCGTCGTGCTCCCAATGTAGTTTCCAGTAATGATTGCTTTTGCGGCCGACGTGACACCCAGAGTGTTTATGGTGAATGTTGCGGTGTTTGTTCCAGATGCAACCGTGATGGACTGAGGCACGGTGGCGCTGGCATTGTTCGAGGTAAGCCCGATCACTACCCCGCTCTTCGGCGCATCTCCTATCAGCGTAATCGTGCCCGTCGCAGAAGTTCCACCCACAACCGATGTTGGCGATACCGACAGACTTGAAAATGTGGGAGCATTAATCGTTAGGCTTGCCTTTTGCACACTTGTACCGATCGCTGCCGCAACCGTTACGGTCTCGTTGTTGGCGACTCCGTTCGTGGTAATGGCGAAAGTCGCTGATGTCGATCCGCCGGGAATGAGGACCGTAGCAGGAACCTGGGCATCCGTGCCAGTGACGGACAAGGTCACTGTAGCTCCGGCCGGGCCCGGCGTCTGCCCTATGGTCACGGTTCCGGTGCTGGATGTTCCGCCCGGAACAGTTGTTGGATTAAGAGAAAGGCTGGCGACCGTATATGGGTTAAGGGTTAAGTTCGCGGTCGCAGTGGCACCGTTGTACGTTGCCGTAATCGGCACGATTTGGCCGGAACTCAGCGGTTGGGTCGTGATCGCAAACGTTGCGGAAGTTTTACCGGCCGGTATTGTGACAGTTGCCGGAACCGACACATTTGTCGAAGACGAACTTAATGTGAACGTTGTGTCAGCAGGCTGGGCGGGGTTAACCGTCATCGTCCCAGTCGAGCCGGTTCCACCGAACACGGCCGACGGATCCAGAGTGAGAATCATCTGGAAAGGAACGATCGGCGCTGCGACGATCGCATTATCGGTTGCCCAAAGAACGGTGGAACTGTCCGACGCGAAAGCAAACGCATCGTAATAGAAGTTGAAGTATGGAACAAACTGAGTATCCCATTGGTTCAGCAAGGCGCCGCTCGAAACGCTGTACAGACGAACCGAGCCTTGCTGCCGTGGGTCCGTGGCGATGCTAGATGAAACATGCCCAACCGCGACTGTCTGCCCATCCGGCGACAATCCTCCTCCCGACGCACTCACATTCACAGTCGTTGGATACAGGATTGTCTGGATCAAGGCGGGTGTCGCGGTAGAGACATTAAAGACGCGATACTCGACGGCCTGGGCGGGCACGCTACCGTATCCATTTGTCGTCAGTGTATCGTGGACTCCCAGCAAGTTGGTTTGCGAAAACGTGATTGAGTCAATTTCAGAGCTATTTGAAATCGGAGATATGCCCGATATTTGATTGCCTGAGGCAACATCATATAATAGCACCCCACTACCATATGTATTGGAATTCATTATAGCAGCAATCTTCGTACCATCGGGCGAAAGCCGAAAAATTGCATTGTTAAACTCAAATGCTTGATAGGTCGTTGAAAGAAAGGACCCGTCAAATGTGAACACATAGGGTCCGTTTACAGAGCCGTCGTAAGGATCGTTTCCCGAGACCGCGATGGTTCCGTTTCCTCCCCACTGGGCATAGGCTAGATTTGTATTAGCGATCGTGGTGGAATCTATGTAAGAGCCGTCCGAAACGTTATAGACTCCGAGCCCATCCCCAGAAACGAGCACATAGTACTGCCCGTTCGGACTTACAGCCGCTCCAAGTGGGATTTGGGTTGAAAGGATGGTTCCAGTAGACGCGCTACGAATCGCCAGCAAGTTTGCCGATGTGTGGTATTCCGTGTCGGCCAATTCTTGAACCAACTGACCGGAAACGTTTGCGCCGATTCCCACAATGCTTGGATTGCCATACTCGATATATCCCTCGAAGAATGCTCCAACGAACGAGCCAACACCGGTCCCAGACGCGTAGGTCCAGACCTGAGAGCTTGCTTCCGAGCCATAGTAACCATAAGTTCCAGGGCCTACCAAAATCTGGTTTGAGTTCGGAATTGCTGCAATAAACGGGCTAGACCCCACAATCGTGACAGGAATCGTCAGGTTCGGGATCGTACTTCCTGTAGCGGTACTCAAACCAGAGACGATCCATTGCATCGTCCCTGTTGAGGTAAAGAGCAGAGCTTGGCCATCACTGGTGACCGAACCGCTATCCATAAATCCAGGGGAGTTGACAGGCCCCCAAAGAGTCGTATAGGACGATGTCGAGTAAGCATAGACGCCGTTTCCGTTCGGATCTACAAATACCATTGATCCATCCGGCGAGACCGCCACGTCAGAGATGGAGTTGGTCCCGGCAAAGAGTTGAGTACCAGCAACCGTGTAGATTGTTGGCCCGCTGAGGACGACCTCCGTGCCGTTCGCAATGAACTTAAGGGCATTTGTCTGATTAGATGTCGCGGAGTTAGACATCTGGAAGTGATGCACGATCGATTGCGAAGTAAGGCTGTAAGCGTAAACCAGGCTGTCCTTGTTCGTTGGATTGGTTAGGACGTAACCGAGCGTGGACCCATCCGAAGTGACATCCAAATACATCGCACCGTTGTTGGCGGATGCGCCCGTGTTAGGCAACAGCACTTGAGTGTGGGTTGAAATCGTGTAAGCAAAAATGCCTGCGGTAGTTCCGTAGTAGACCGTGCCGCCGTCCGGACTTAGAGCCACACCAGTTAAGATTCCGTTATTGCCGTCAATCGTAAAGTGGGCCAAAACACGGCTATCAGAGACATTGTAAACCGCCCAACCGAATATGGTGTTTTCGTAGCCACTGCTGCTGGGTACCGTGCCCCAAACAATAGCCCTGCTGCCATCCGCCGAGAACTTGGGATGCTCGTTGGGGGCGCTCCACCCGTTTGCCACCCACTTTGGAGTGAGAATATTCTGGGCATGCAACAAGACACACGCCGCAAGCAGAAAACATGACATCAACAATCTGGATACTCTAGGCAAAAAAGAACAGTGAACGTGCATAGAAACTTCCGCAGTTTGGAGGGTGAGGCGTCATTAGCAGCGAGCCACTGGAATGCAACCCTTAAGTTGGACACACATCAAGATGGGTCGTTTTTCTTGAGCCATTCTTCGAATTCTTCTGGGCTCATGTAGTTGAGTGACGAGTGCATTCTATCCG
>Ga0302319_10000252_pt1 | contig 116467 bp, 98 predicted proteins | sample Bog_T0_2_FD_203319 | JGI IMG/M metagenome (GOLD analysis project Ga0302319, IMG submission 203319) | Peat permafrost microbial communities from Stordalen Mire near Abisko, Sweden - Bog_T0_2 | ecosystem: Environmental > Terrestrial > Soil > Wetlands > Peat | place: Sweden: Abisko, Stordalen...
CTTTGCGTCGTTTCTTCAGTGAACCCATCGGGATTGGTTTTTAAATATCGCGTTACTGTGTGATGACGCGAGCCGTAGAGAGAAGCATCGCGCCGGTGAGGAAGCAAATGGAAAAATCGTCTATTTCCGCAGGGGTGAAACGGAGGCCATGGGATAAAAGGGGCCTGGATTTCAATAAACGACCTTGTTCAGGGGGTACTCGATGATGCCTTCCGCGCCGAGCTCCTTGAGCCGGGGGATGATCTCGCGGACGACTTTCTCATCAATAATGGTCTCGACCGCGACCCAGCCCGGGTGGGCGAGCTGCGCGATGGTGGGATTGCGCAGGGCGGGCAGGGCATCGAGCAGGGCGGCGAGGCGGGATTCCTCGATGTTCATCTTGAGGCCGACCTTGTCGCGGGCATTGAGCGCGCCGGTGAGGAGGAGGACGAGACGCTCGATCTTCGAGCGCTTCCACGGGTCGGCCCATGCGATCTTGTTCGCGATGAGCTGCGGCGCGGAGGTCATGATCGTCTCGAGGATGCGGAGATTATTAGCGCGCAGAGAGGAGCCGGTCTCGGTGACATCGACGATGGCGTCGACCAGGTCGGGTACCTTGACCTCGGTGGCGCCCCATGAGAATTCGATCTCCGCGGTGACGCCGTGTTTCTCGAGGAAACGTTTGGTGAGGCCGACGGCCTCGGTGGCGATGCGCTTGCCCTGGAGGTCCTTGACGGTGCGGATGTCGGACTCCTCGGCGACGGCGACGACCCAGCGGGTGGGATTGGCGCTGGCCTTGGAGAAAGTGAGCTCGCAGATGGACTCGACGTCGGAACCGTTCTCGATGATCCAGTCGTGGCCAGTGAGGCCGCAATCGAGGAAGCCCTGCTCCACGTAGCGGGAAATCTCCTGGGCACGCAGGAGGCGGAGCTGGAGCTCCGGGTCATCGACGGTAGGCCGGTAGGAGCGGCTGGAGATGTGGACGTTGAAGCCGGCTTTTGCAAACAAAGCGAAGGTGGCTTCCTTGAGGCTGCCTGAAGGAAGGCCGAGGCGAAGAATGGATGTACCGGTGGTCATCGGGAAAAAAGTGGGCTGGAATCGGCGGGGGAGCGTTTCTAAGGCGGGGGCGGGCGGGTGGCGAGGGAAATTTGCGGAGAGGAGTTTCACACGGAGGCCACGGAGGAATACGGAGGGAATGAGAATTTACCGATCAATCCATTTCTCCGTGTTCCCTGGAGAGGCGGACGAGTGGGGTGCATGGCATTGCCTAATAAGCCACCAGGCGGCTAAGGATGAGGGGTTGAACGAATCATCGGACATGGCGAAGGTGCGCATCGGGATATCGGGGTGGACTTATCCGCCGTGGCGCGGGGTGTTTTACCCTGAGAAATGGCCGCAGAAGCGGGAACTGGAATATGCATCGCGGAAGGTGAACTCGATCGAGATCAACGGGACGTTTTACTCGCTGCAACGGCCGGAGAGCTTCAATGCATGGGCGGAGGCGACGCCGGAGGATTTTGTGTTCACGGTGAAGGGAGGGCGTTTCATCACGCACATCCGGCGGCTGAAGGAGGTGGATGGGGCGCTGGCGAATTTCTTTGCCTCGGGTGTGCTGAGGCTGGGGGAAAAGCTGGGACCGATCCTGTGGCAATTGCCGCCGAATTTTCAATATGACCGCGAGCGGCTGGAGGCGTTCTTCAGGCTGCTGCCGCGCGACACGACCACGGCCGTGCGGCTGGCGAAAAAGCATGATGACCGGATGAAAGGCCGCGTCTGGGCGCGTGCCGAGGGGAATCGGCGGGTGCGGCATGCGATGGAGGTGCGGCATGCGTCGTTTGAGAATGAGGAATTCATCGCGCAGCTGCGGGAGCACGACGTGGCCCTGGTGATCGCGGATACGGCAGGGAAATGGCCATTCATGGAGGATGTGACGAGCGACTTTGTCTACCTGAGGCTGCACGGCGACGGGAAGCTGTACGAGAGCGGGTATACCGATGAGGCGCTGAAGACGTGGGAGCGGAAAATCCGCGCATGGGCTGCGGGCAAAACGCCGGCGGATGCGAAGCTGGCAGGGTCGAAGAAAGTGACCGGGAAAGGGAAGCGGGAGGTGTTGGTGTATTTTGACAACGATGTGAAGGTGCATGCGCCGTTCGATGCGATGAAGCTGGCGGCGGCGCTGAATGGTTAGATGGGACCGCCGATCTCCTGATTGGGCAATTACATCGGCGGAGTTACATTCGCGGCGGTCGGCGCTCACGCGGAGTTCACCGTAGCCGCCACCGGTGAAAAGAAGGGAGAACCTTACTCTCCCCGATAGTTCATCGTTAGTGGACAGTTAGAGCAGAGCCGTAGCGGCTGCAGCAGCAGTAGCTGCCAGCGCAGCGGACTTGCGATCAGACTCCTCGATATGTGCCGCCGGCTCGAGACTGGAGATGCGCATGCAATAGAACGACCGGTAGACAAAGGTCAGGCCCACGAGGAGAAAGAACAAGCCCGCACCGAGGGCAACCTGCGGTGGCAGATTGACGGCGATCTCGACCGCCAGGATGCCAAAGAGGGTGGTGAACTTGATAATCGGGTTCAGCGCCACGGACGACGTATCCTTGAACGGGTCGCCGACGATATCGCCGATGACAGTTGCGGCATGCAGATCCGTCCCTTTCTTGCGCAGCTCAACCTCAACGATCTTCTTGGCGTTATCCCAGCAGCCGCCGGCATTCGCCATATTGATGGCGGCAAACAAGCCGAACATCGCGATGGAAATGAGATAACCGACGAAGAACACCGGATTAAAACAAGCAAACGCCAGCGCCAGGGAGAAGACCACGATGAAGATATTGATCATCCCGTACTGCGCGTACTTCGTGCAGATACGGACGACCTCGTTGCTGTCCTCCGCAGAGGCTTTTTCGGAGCCGCCGAGGTGGATGTTTTGCTTGATGTAATCGACCGCACGGTACGCGCCGGTGGTGACCGCCTGGCGGGAGGCGCCGCAGAACCAATAGACCACCGAGCCGCCCATCAGAATGCCGAGGATGATGCGCGGATCGACAATGCTGAGGCTGGAGAGATCGGTCCAGCCGAAGTGCTGCTTGAGCATCAGGATGAGGGAGAAGATCATCGTCGTGGCGCCGACGACAGCGGTGCCAATGAGCATGGGCTTTGCGGTGGCCTTGAAGGTGTTTCCGGCGCCGTCGTTATCCTCGAGCATCAGCTTGCCGGCCTCAAACTCGGGCACGAACCCGAAGTCCTTTTTAATTTCCGATTCAATTCCGGGGATTTGCTCAATCATCGATAACTCAAAGACCGATTGCGCGTTATCCGCGACCGGCCCGTAACTATCCACCGCAATGGTGACCGGCCCCATGCCGAGCATGCCGAAGGCAACAAGGCCGAAGGCGAAGACGCCCGGGTAAGTCATATAACCCGCGAGCGTCGAGAGACTGGTGACGTAGGCCACGAGCATGAGTCCGGAGATGGTAAGTCCCATCCAGAAGCAGGAGAAGTTTCCGGCAACAAGACCCGAAAGAATGGTCAACCCGGCGCCGCCTTCGCTGCTGGCGATGACGACCTCCTGGCAATGGCTGCTATGGGTGCTGGTGAAGAGCCGCGTCAGCTCCGGGATGATCGCCGCGGCGAGCGTGCCGCAACTAATGATTGCCGCAAGCTTCCACCAGAGAACCGGGAAGAGGGTGTGCAGCATGAAGTAACTCACAACGAAACTGACCGCGAGACAAAGCAACGAGGTGATCCAGATGAGGGCGGTAAGCGGATGCTCGAAGTTGAATTTTTCATGCTTCGCGAATACGCCACGGGTAACATAGCCATTGATTTTCCAAGCCAGGACGGAAGCCGGCACCATGACGATGCGCATTGCAAAGATCCAGACGATAAAAGTCCATTGGTACTGCGGCTGAACGGCGAGAAGAATGAATGTGATAAGCGCGACACCGGTCACGCCGTAGGTCTCGAAGCCGTCGGCCGTCGGGCCGACGCTGTCGCCGGCATTGTCCCCGGCGCAATCCGCGATGACGCCTGGATTGCGCGCGTCGTCCTCCTTGATGCCGAAGACGATCTTCATCATGTCGCTGCCGATGTCCGCGATCTTCGTAAAGATACCACCGCAAATGCGGAGGACGCTCGCGCCGAGCGACTCGCCAATGGCGAAACCGATGAAGCAATATCCCGCCAGGGCAGGCGGGACGAACTTGAGGACGCATAGCATCACGAGCAGCTCCACACTAATCAGCAGCACGCCGATGCTCATGCCGGAACGGGTGGGAATCTCCGAAACATCGAGCGCCCTGCCGCGCAATGCGGCGAAAGCCATTCGGCTATTGGCGATGTTATTAATCAACATGCCAAACCACGCGACCATGAAGGAGCCACCGATGCCGACGAGCGACCATGCCAGGATGAGCCCGACGGTGGGAGCGGAGAGATGCTTGAGCAGCCCAAAGTAACAGACCATCGTGCCGCCAATGAGTATCTCCAGCATCAGGAGCAGGCGCCCCTGCTGGAGCAGGTAAGTGCGGCAGGTGCCATAAATCAGCCGCGACACATCGAGCATGCTCTGGTGAGCGGGGAGCCTTTTAAGGTGGAGATACTCGACGAGACCGAAGAGCAGGCCGCAGAAACATACACCAATGCCAATCCACAGGATCATGCCGCTGGAGATATTGACGCCGGGAAAATGGAAGCTGGCATCGCGGATGATGGGAAGCGTGAGGTCCGCTTCGCTGGCGGCGGCGTGCCCGGGATGGGCGAGAAGGAGGAGGAGCAGAAGAAGCGGCGCCCGGCGCAGCCAGGAGATTGTGATGTAAGGTTTCATGGGGTTAATCCCGGGTTAGGTATGGATGCAATCGGAGATGAAATCGTTGTGAGCCGCGGGAGCGGGCTCCGCTTTGCGCGCCTTCAGGGTGACATCGCCGGCGTCGGCGACGCTATCGAGCACGCGGGCCCGGACAACCTCCGCCAGGGCAGAGGCGACGGCGGTGCGGAGGCTGCCATAGGTGCCGCTGGCTGCTTCGCGAACGAGGATGCCGCAGGAGCAGGCCTCGGGTGCAGCTTGCGCAGCAAACCGGCGCACGATCCAGCAGCGGGTCTCCAGCGGACCGCGGCAATCGAAGAGGACCGGCAGAATTTCAACGATTCCGTCGAATTGCACGGCGTGCGGCAGCCAGGTGAGGGGGATGGATGCGGCGTCCAGGCCGGAGGCGCGGATAGCCTCGCCGATGAGGCTGATTTCCTTCGCGTCGAATTCTCTTTTTCTTGAAGCAGGTATGTCCATGTCAGTTGGTTCTTGAAAGCATTGTGCCCCCGAGTCGGTTGCCGGACTAACGCTCTGTTGGCGAAGGGGAGCTATAAATTGCTCCGCGGGTACGCTGTCGAATCGACTTCCCTCCATTACAACCCCCGTCTTGACCTCATCCCCCGATTCCCTGATTGGTGGTCGATGCGCTTTCTCCCCATGGCCGCTTCCCTTGGCATGTTCGCGACTCTCTCCCTCCCCGGCAATCTGCGAGCCGCACCCAACGCGGATATCTACCCACCGGAACCGGCGGCGCAGCAGGCCATCCACTGGGACAACGGTTACTTCGTGATCAATGGCAAGCCGACTTTTATCACCTCGGGCGATATGCCCTACGCGCGCATCCCGCGCGAGCTATGGCGGGACCGGCTCTGGCGGGCGAAACAGATGGGATTCAATTGCATCCAGACTTATGTCTTCTGGAACGCGACGGAGGGTAAGGAGGGGCACTGGGATTTCTCGGATAACCTGGACCTGGATGCGTGGCTCTCAACCATCCAGGAGATGGGCATGTATGCAATCGTGCGCGTGGGGCCGTATTCCTGCGCCGAGTGGGACCATGGCGGCTTTCCCGCATGGCTCTCGATCAAGCCGGGGATGACGCTGCGCGACGACGGCCCCTTCCTGCCGTATGCGGACCAGCACCTGGCGGTGGTGGAGAAGATCGCGGCGAAACACCAAATCAACCACGGGGGCAATGTCATCCTGGTGCAACTGGAGAACGAAGACCCGCACGGCTGGGGGATGGATGACCGGAGCCCGTACCTGAAGCATCTCTATGAGCAGGCGCGGGCGAATGGACTGGAGATTCCCCTCTTTCTCTCCGGCCTGCATCACGGGTCGGATCCGTCCGGCGAGACGCCATACCCGCTCGGCGCGTCGCCATGGTTCACGACGGAATTCTGGACCGGGTGGATCGGGAAATGGGGCGACATGGATCCCGGGATGCTCAATGAGAAGGTGCGCGGAACCTGGAAGATCATCGCCTTCGGCGGCTCCGGGTATGACTATTATGTGGTCCACGGAGGCACAAACTTTGGTTACTCGGGCGACTCGTTCGAGGCCTCTTATGATTACTCGGCGCCGATCGGGGAAGCGGGGCAGTTTCATAACCTGTACTATCCGGCGCGGCGGGCGGCGCTGTTCGCGCAAAGTTTCTCGTCGCTGCTGACCGGGAGCCATGACGATCCGGCATTTGCGAAGAGCGACCTTCCCGGCCTGCGCGTGACCACGCGCACCAATCCCACGGGCGGGAGCATCGTCTTTGTGGATAACTTCCAGAAGAAGGTCGTGGCGTCGAACCTGCCCGAGGTGCCGCCGGACGCCGCGGCCTACCAGGCGCCGAGCGCGGACAAGCAGGGCATCCTTTCCACCCGCATCATTGCAGGGGGAATGACGATCCCGCAGACTGGCAGCCTGAAAGTGGCGCCGGAAGAGCCGCGCACGGTATTGGTCAATATCCCGTGGACCAATAACACCTCGTACGCCTATGTCTGCTCGAATGTCATGCTGCGGCAGACGATTGGGAATATTGACTACTGGGTATGTTACGGCATGCCGGGAGAAACGGGGGAGATTGGACTCAAGGCCGGCCTTGGCACTGTTCCAACGATTGATTTCACTTATCCCTCGGATGGGTCGGTGAAGGAACTGCCTGTGACCTCAGGCGACGGGCACAAGGCCGTCTTTCTGGTCATGAGCACGGATACGACGAAGACCACGTGGTTCGCGAACGACAAGCTCATCATCGGGCCGTCGTTCGTGCAACAGAACGGCGGGATGGAGTTTCCGCCGGAAGGCGGCTCAGCCACCGTTTACACCGCGGCGGGCAAGTCCGCCGTTACCAGCCCAACGGCGGCGACGCCCAGCCTGCCGTTGCTCACGGACTGGACATGGCGCGATGCGGCGCCGGAGCGCGCGCCTGGCTTTGATACCAAGGGCTGGGGCATGTCAAAGGGGCCGCAGCCGATGGAGGCGTACGATGGATTTGAGAATCGCTACGGGTGGTATCGGACGACTTTTCACCGGGATGCCGCAGGGCCGGTTTCGCTCCATTTTGCAGGAGAATCGGGGACGTTCGCCGCCTTCCTCAATGGACAACTGGCTTCGCTGGATCATCTGAATCCTCCCGCGGGGGATAATACGCTGGCGATCCTGGCAAAGATCGGGCCGCGACCGAAGCTGTATAACTTCAGCGGATTCATCGGCCTGGATGCGGCGCGCGGGCTCTGGGGCGGCGTTTCCACGGAGCCGGCGATTGCGGTGGATGCGGCATGGAAGGAATGGACCGGGCCTGGCGATCCCGGGACGCCGGAAGCGGTTTCGGCCGCGGGATACGATGATTCTGCGTGGGCGAAGGCCATTTCCCGGCTACACCGAGGGACGGCGTGGTTCCGCGGCACGTTCAGCGTGGGAGCGAATCAGACCGAGTCGTCGCTGGGGATCACCGGTTTTCGTCCAGATACGGAGCGGGCGTGGCTTGCGGTTTATCTGAACGGCCGCCGGCTGCGCTCCGCTTCGCAGAACGTGACGGGATTGCTCGCCGCGGGAACGAATACGGTGCTGGTTCAGGAACGTATCATGGATGCGCGTGGTGCATCGGTGAGGCCGGGGATCGATCTCTGGCTCAACTCCGGACTGACGGATACGGCATGGTATTTCCACGGCGGCCTCAACGGCCTGGATGAAACGCCGATCATTGGCCGCGTGACCGATTGGAGCCAGTTCATGGCGATGACGCCGTGGCAGACGGGCGATCCGGTGACGCCGGGGCTGCCGACGTTTTGGAAATGTACCTTCGCTTATCATCATCCCGCGGGGATAACGGAAACGATCGGCTTTATCACCACTGGACTGAAGGCCGGGCATATCTGGCTCAATGGGCATAACCTTGGCGAGAGCCCGCAGAATGTCCCCATGTATATGCCGGAGTGCTGGTTGAAGGATGGGGAGAACGACCTGGTGGTTTTTGATCTCTATGGGAGCAAGCCGGACCAGGTGCAGGTCCAGCGGTATGAGGTGCATCAGGTAGCACAGCGGTAGGGAGAGGGTTCAAGTTTAAGTGTAAGTCGTGCCTGAGGCAGATCCGTCCTTCGGCGGATTCAAGTAGGGCACGGCGAATTCCGGGCCCTTAAGAGAATCGTGGCTGAGGCAGGCATCCTCTGCTAGGTTCCCGGCCCCATGCCATTCTCCGCACTCAATCTCGGCCCAAATATTCTCAAGGCAGTCCAGGAGGCTGGCTACACCGAACCGACGCCGATCCAGGCGGAGGCGATCCCGCAAATCATGACCGGCCATGACCTGATCGGCATCGCACAGACCGGGACGGGCAAGACGGCGGCGTTTGTGCTGCCGATCCTCTCGATGATGTCCAATGGGGCGCCGCGCCGCGGCACGCGGGTGCTCATTGTGGCACCGACGCGGGAGCTGGTGGTGCAGATTGAGGAAAACGTGCGGGCTTACGCGAAACATCTGCCGCTGCGGATGGCGACGATCTTCGGCGGCGTGGGCGAGCGGCAGCAGATCGAGGCGCTGCGATCCGGTACGGACCTTGTGATTGCGACGCCGGGCCGGCTCATCGACCTGATGGGACAGCGGCATGGGGATTTTTCCGGGCTCGATTTCCTGGTGCTCGATGAGGCGGACCGGATGCTGGACATGGGTTTCCTGCCGCAGATCCGGCGCATCGTGAAGGTGCTGCCGAAGAAGCGGCAGACGCTGATGTTCTCCGCGACCCTGTCGCGCGAGATCGAGGGGCTGACGCACGAGTTTCAGCACTCGCCAAAGACCGTGCAGATTGGACGCCGGGCGAATCCGGCGGAGACGGTGACGCAACTGGTGTACGAGGTGCCATCGAGCCTGAAGCCGGCGCTGCTGACGCATCTGCTGCTGGACGCGGCGTTTGATTCCGTGCTGGTCTTCACGCGCACCAAGCACGGCGCGGACCGGATCGCGCGGCGGCTGGAAATGCACCAGGTGCGGACGGCGACGCTGCACTCCAATCGCTCGCAAAACCAGCGGCTGCGGGCGCTGAAGGAATTCAAGAGCGGCGAGGTGCGTGTGCTGGTGGCAACGGATATCGCGGCGCGCGGCATCGATGTGGACGGCATCTCGCACGTGATCAATTACGATTTTCCGATGCACTCGGAGGATTATGTGCATCGCATCGGCCGGACGGGGCGGGCACTGGCGATCGGCGACGCGATCAGCTTTGTGACGCCGGACGATCACGGGGCGCTGCGGTCGCTGGAGCGCTTCATCGGACGCGGGCTGGTGCGGAAGAAGGCGGAGGGTTTTGATTACAACGCGCCGGCGCCCGCGCCGGAACCGCGCCAGGAGCGGCAGGGGGAGCGGCGATTCGCACCCTCCAGGCCGGGCGGCAACCGGCGGCCCAGCGGACCGCCGCGGAATGGCGGGCGCGGGGGTGGCAGGCGCGGCGGCGGGCGGTAGAAACGGTAAAAATCGACACCGCTGGCCATAGCCCGGCGTCCGAATTCCTGAAAAACCATGAATTACCAACTACTCGGCAATAGCGGGCTGCGGGTCTCCGACATCTGTCTCGGGACAATGACTTTTGGCGAAGACTGGGGCTGGGGCTCGGGGAAGGACGAAGCGAAGACCATCTATGACGCCTACCGCGAGGCGGGCGGCAATTTCATCGATACGGCGAATCTTTACACCGGAGGCACCAGTGAGTGCTACGTGGGGGAATTTATCGCGGGGCATCGTGAGGAAGTGGTCGTGGCGACCAAGTACACCAACGCCGCGCCCGGCAAGGACGCGAACGCCGGCGGGAATCAGCGGAAGAACATGGTGCAATCGGTGGAAGCGAGCCTGAAACGGCTGGGGACGGATTACATCGATCTGTATTGGCAGCATGTCTGGGATGAGATGACACCGGTGGAGGAAGTGATGCGGGCCTTTGACGACCTGGTGCGCGCCGGAAAAGTGCTGTACGTCGGGATTTCCGACGCGCCGGCGTGGGTGGTGGCGAAGTCCAATACGCTTGCGGATTTTCGTGGCTGGACGCCATACGTCGGGTTGCAGATCGAGTACAGCCTGCTGGAACGAACGGTGGAACGGGAATTGATTCCGGTGGCGCGGGATCAGAAGATGACCGTGCTGGCGTGGTCGCCGCTGCGGGGCGGGATGCTGACGGGGAAATATCTGCCGGGCAGTGAGGCAGGCGGGGATGCGCGGCTGAATCATGACATGATGAAAGACTTTATTCCGAAGGACGATACCAGCGAAGCGACGGTGCGTGAGGTGGTGGCGGTGGCAGGGGAATTGGGGGCCAGCCCGGCGCAGGTCGCACTGGCATGGCTGCGGTACCGGCCGGTGCCGGTCATCCCGATCATTGGGGCGCGGAAAATCCATCAACTGGAGGATAACCTGAAGAGCCTCGACGTTTCCCTGTCGCCGGATCAACTGCGGCGGCTGGACGAGGTCAGCGCGGTGTCGCCCGGATTCCCGAATAGTTTCTTCGCCAACCCCATGGTGCGGACGTTTGCCTTTGGCGGAATGCGAGACCGGATCAAGGCCTAGACGGCATCGCCGGCGGCGTGGCCGCTGGCCCAGGCCCACTGGAAATTGTAGCCGCCGAGCTGGCCGGTGACGTCGACGGCCTCGCCGATGAAGTAGAGGCCGGGGATGTCGCGGGACTCCATGGTGCGGCTTTGCAAGGCGCGCGGGTCAATGCCGCCAACGGTGACCTCGGCCTTCGGGTAGCCTTCCGTGCCGGCGGGGCGGAGGGTCCATTGGCGGAGGGTGCGCTCAAGGGCGGCGAGCGCTTTTACCGATTGCTGGCGCAAGGGGCGCGCGGGATCGAGGCCGCGGCAGAAGGCATCCGCGACGCGGGCGGGGAGGCGGGCGGCTAGGACCTTTGGCAGTGGTGTGCGGTCGCCGCTTGCGTGCAAATTCGTGAGCCAGCCTTCATCGGCGGGCGCGTCGGGCAGCAAGTCGAAACGCACCTCGGCGTCGTTGCCTGCCGGGAGGTAGGAGGAGATTTGCAACACAGCCGGGCCGCTCAGGCCGCGATGGGTGAAGAGGAGGTTCTCGTAAAATGGGCGCGCGCCCGGGGCACGCGAGTCGGCGCGGCATGGGAGTGAGACGCCGCTGAGTTCCTCGCATAGGCGGCCCTCCTCACCCGCAAAAGTCAGGGGTACCAGGCCGGGCTTTGGCGGGATGATCTTGATGCCGAATTGCCTGGCAAGCCGGTATGCGAGATCGCTGCCGCCGAGCTTCGGCCATGACAGGCCGCCCGCGGCCACAACGAGTGAACGCGCGGAAAAGGTACCGCCCTCAGACCGCACGGCATAGAGTCCCGCTGTGTCGCGCGTGATCTCGACTGGGTCCACCTGCGTCTCGACGCGCACCCCGGCGGCGGCGCACTCGTCCATCAGCATCCCGACGATCTCGCGCGATGAGCCGTCGCAGAAGAGCTGGCCGAGTTTTTTCTCGTGGTAGGCGATGCCGTGGCGCTCCACGAGATCGATGAAATCGCGCGGCTGGTAACGGGCCAGCGCGGAGCGGCAGAAGGCTGGCTCGCTGGAGAGATAATTCTCCGGGCCGGCATGGAGATTGGTGAAATTGCAGCGGCCACCGCCGGAGATGAGGATTTTTTTGCCGGGCCGTTCCGCCCGCTCCAGGACCCGCACGGTACGGCCGCGCTGTCCGGCCGTGATGGCGCACATGAGGCCGGCGGCGCCGGCGCCCAGGATGAGGACATCGTCGGGGATCTGTAATGAAGACGGAGAAGACAAGAGCCGTAGATGTAGGGAACGACCCGATGCCGGTCAAACTCGGGAAAGGTGCTGCTCCAAAATACGCAACCGTATATGGTTTCTGGTGTTTGCAATCAGCCTGGCAGGTTAATATCCTGCGCGGAACGTCTTCTCTCACTGGAAACCCGCCCCTATGTCGAATCCCTTATCCCGCCTCCTACCTTTGATCGCCCTCGTTCTCACCTCAACCGCCCTGGCCGATACACGACAGGATACGCTGCTGAGCGATGGGTGGAAATTCATCCGCGATGACGCTGGGCTGACCGCGCCCACGGACTCGTGGCAGAGCGTCACCATCCCGCATACGTGGAACACTGTCGAGGCCGACGCCGGCGATCACAAGGGCGATCCGCATTATGGGAAGTTCAATTACTGGCGCGGCGCGTGTTGGTATGACCGGACTATCGATGTGCCGGCGGACTGGCAAGGGAAGCGGGTGTTTATCCGATTCGAGGCGGCGTCGATTGTTGCAAGGACTTATATTAATGGGCAGCAACTCGGTGAGCACCGCGGCGCGTTTACCGCATTTACATATGAGCTGACGCAGTACCTTCATCCAGGTGCAAACGACCTGCGAGTGCAGGTGGATAACTCGCACTTTGATGACGTGCCGCCGCTTTCGGGGGATTTTAACATGGATGGCGGGATTTACCGGCCGGTGCACCTTATTGTCACCGACCAGGTGTGTATTTCTCCGCTGAATATGGGTTCGCCGGGAGTGTATCTTACCACAAAGTCACTTAGCGACGCGTCCGCGACGGTCGAGGTGAGGACGCTGGTTTCGAACTACTTCCCGCAGGCGGCGTGGACTGCCATTCCCACACCCAACGTGGTGGTAGATACCAAAATCACCGATCCGTCCGGAGCAGTCGTCGCCAGTCACGCTCATCAGGTCACGGTGCAGGCTGGAACCACCGGCACAGCAAGCTTCGATGATACCTTTTCCTCCCCGCACCGCTGGAATGGCCGAAAGGACCCTTACCTGTATACCGTGACAGTTTCCTTGGTCGTGAATGACAAAGTCACCGATTCCATCCAGCAGCCGCTCGGCTTGCGCACGGTGGAGATCACGGAGGACAAAGGCTTCCTGCTTAACGGGCAGCCGTATCCCATCTACGGCGTGGACAAGCATCAGGACTGGGGCGATCACGGCTGGGCGACGACTTACCCGGAGTATGACGAGGATGCGCAACTGATCCTCGACATGGGTGTTACTGCCATCCGGCTGGCGCATTATCCGCAGAGCGATTACTTTCATAACCTCGCCGATCATAATGGCCTGCTGCTCTGGAACGAGGTTTCATTGGTCAATGGCATCCATGATACGCCGGCCTTTGCCGCGAATGCGGAGCAGCAATTGCGCGAGTTGATCCTGCAGCGGTATAATCACCCGAGCGCGGTCTTCTGGGGATTGTTCAATGAACTGGACAACGACAAGGAACCAGCGCCGGAGGCGTTGCTCACGCACCTGAAATCAGTGGTCCAGGAGCTCGACCAATCGCGCATCATTGTCGCCGCGTCGGATCATTACGGCAAACCTTATAACAAGATCCCTGATCACGTGGCGTTCAATCAATACCCCGGCTGGTACGGGAAATATGGGACATTGGAGCCGGCATTCCAGAAGGCTTACAAGGAGATCGGTCATCGCCTTGGTATGAGCGAGTACGGCGCGGGCGCAAATACCGCGCAACACGAGGAAGGCCCGCTGACCCAGCCGAACCCGCGTGGCCCGTTCCATCCGGAGGAATGGCAAACGTATGTGCACGAGACTGATTGGGCTTACTTCAAGGATAACCCGGAGCTCTGGGGGACGTTCATCTGGGTGATGTTCGATTTTCAATCGTCGAGCCGGCATGAGGGTAGCCAGCCGCGCCTCAATGACAAGGGGATGGTGACCGAGGACCGGAAGACCAAGAAGGATGTGTATTACTTCTACCAGGCCAACTGGAGCGATACGCCGATGGTGCGCATCGCATCGCACGGGATGACGCCACGGCGTCTCAACACGACGGATGTGGAGGTTTTTTCCAATTGCGGGAAGGTGGAATTGTTCGTCAATGGCCAGTCCCTCGGGACCGCGTCGCCGGATAAGGTGAATGTTTTCCGCTGGCAGAATGTGGCGCTGCAAAGCGGTGCGAACGAGGTCAAGGCGGTCGCAACCAATGCGGGTGGAACGTTGACGGACTCTTGCGAGTGGGTCCTCGATCCCGCCCACGCTCCGGCGCCGCCCGGGCCGGAAGCCGCATTCGGCTTCAAGGCCCCAACGCCAGCGCCGGCCGCGAGTCCGACCCCGTAATCTGCTATCTCTGCGCGGCCGGGCGCGGGAGGGCGAGGAAGCGCTGGTAGAGGAAGGAGGAGAGGATCGCGATGACCGCCACGGCGATGAATGCCGCGATGCGGTAGAGTTGCTCCAGCTCCCAGATATCGTTGAGGAAGAGTTTTAGCACGGTCACGCTCAGCAGCCCGAGGCCGGCGTAGCGGATCGGCGCATTGCGCCGGCGGATGCCGATGATGAGTAACATCAGCGCAAAGAGGGCCCATGCGATGCTGTAACTCATGTCGCGGGCAAGATCGCCGGTGAACTCAAAGGTGAGCACTGTTGAACCGGGCGCGCTGAAGTAATCGGCGATCTCAATATTGATGAGGATGAACGGCAGGATGGAGGTCATGGCGTAGAGGAACGGAGGGACATTGATCCCGCCGATCACATTGCGCGGCGGAGCCAGCAACCGGGCGCCCGCATACAGTGCGAGGCTCACGATCCCGAAGGTGTCGAGATACCAATTGAGAATCGGTTGATCGGCGCGGATGTGATAACTGAGGATCATTGGATTGAGCCCGAGGCGCACAAAGGCAGTCGTCAGCAACGCCACGCCGGTGAGCCGCAGCCCAGGATGCGGCACGCGGCGGAAGAGCCAGCAGAGCGCCGCGCCTTCCAGCGCCCAACTGATGGTGATCCACTCGCGATGAAACTGGAACGGGAAGATCAGTGTGATGAAAAAGAGGGCGACGCCGCCAAAGACCGCCAGTTGGGTGTTGCGCGCGGGATTGGTGGCGGGATGCACTTTCGCGAGAATGGCGAGCCCGAGCAGCGGCGGGATGGCGAGCAACGCCGGCAGGAGGCCGGGCGCGAGGCGCGGGAATTCAATGAATGTTAGTACATGGGCAAGATAGAAGTGAAGCGGTCCGGCCAGCGCCGCGGCGATCCATGGATACTTCCTGTCCGCAAACCTGGCGCGAAAGACAAACGGGAACAGGGTGAACACGGCATAAAACGCGCCGTACCACTGCAGAGCCGTGAGCGGCTGCTGGTACCAATAGGGCGCAAGCATCCACGCGTGCTCGAGTGCGAGGCTGGAGATCAGTCCGACGAGCGGCAACGCCTCGATGGAAAAGAATGTGGCCACTCCCAACAGCAGCGCCACAAAGAGCATTCCAACGCCGAAGACCAACCCTGGATCGTGCAGGGGCAGGCGCACAATGACCATGATCAGCAGCAGGAACGGAAGGGCGGAGGAGAGGGATGGGCTCTGCACGGCAAGATTCGCCGGATCATTGACGGAGCCGAAGAGTTGCGGCGGCGCGACATCCTTTGACGCGAGCCGGCGTGCGGCCCATGCGCTGCCCACCATGAAGAGGATTGCGAATCCAGCCAGGAGAAACAGGTCGGCGGGTAGGCCGGTGAGCGCCATGGGGATATCCAGGAGCGAACCGCCAATGGCGACCAGCGTCAGCACGAGCACGATCAGCACCGGCGCCAGTGTCAGCGTTGCCATTGCCACGATGAAGGCCAGCACATCCACCAACAGGACAAACGGCCAGATGACGAACGAGACATCGTGGAACTCGAAGATGGGCATCAGCACCAGCACCAGCGAGCACGCGGGAAATACGTGCGCCCATGCTGAGCCCTTCGTACCCTGCCAGCGCTGGAGAAGGATCGGCAGGATCGAATGCAGCAGCGCGAAGACAAAGTAACAGGCCAGAGCGGCGTTGAGATTGGAATTGGTCAAATAGACCTGCGTCCATGCGCCGAGAAAGATATACGCGGCAACGCCGGCGATGGACCGGATGAAGGCGGCGTACTTCTCGACAAGGCTCAGGGCGATCAAACCGAGATCGACCAGAAAGAGATAGCTGCAGATCAGGATGGGGCGATGTCCCAACGACTCAAACCCCAGGAAGTAAAACGCACCAATGAGAGCAACCGCACCCACAAAAAGCGCGGCGCCGCCAGCCGCGGAGCGCTCGGAATCGCCTTCCCGCTTTGCCCGCGCGGCGGCAGCGAGAAAGAGCGCCTGGAAGCCGGCCAGCACTGCCATGACAATGAAGATTTTGTTGCCCTCCGCGTAATGGCCATCTTCAAAAAAAGTGCCGATCCATGTCCACTGCATCACAACGGTGCCGACCGCACCCAGTGGTGGCAACGCCTTCCAACCCTGCCGCCGGGCGATGGCGAGCAGGCCGATATCGAGAAAGGCGATGTAACCAAAGAGTCCGAGCGGATTATCCTGGCCGGTGGAGAGCAGTACGGGCGTCAGGAAGCCGCCGGCGATACCCAGGATCGCTATGACCATCGCATCCATCCCCACCGCGAGCACGAACGCGGCGCAGGTGATGAGCGACATGATGGCGAATGTCGGGATGACGGTGAAGAAGGGGAAATGGTAATAGGAGCGGCATGCAAATGTGACCGCGTACAGGACGAGGATGCCGGTGGCGCAGAGCGTCTGAGCGGTGACGGCGTTTTCCTTCCGCGTCATAAGCCGTCCGCTCGCGATCAGGCCCAGACCCGCGACGAAGCCAATCGCGACGCGGACCTCTGGGGGAATGAGATTGTGCTCGAAGGAGTATTTTACAAAGAAGGCGATGCCGAGAAAGAGCGCCAGGCCGCCGATCCACGCGAAGAGGCGCGCGCCCATGAATTGCTCCCAGGCGAAGGGTTCGTCCGGCTTGGTGTCCGCCTGTGCGGGCTCTTGTTCCATCGGAACGGAGGGTTCGACCATTTTTTGCTCATAACGCTCCGCGGCGGCCAGCACTGGCTCGGGAGTTGGTCGCGGTGTGGGATGCAGCGGCGGCGGCACGGACGCGCGAGATTTCCATGCGGGCTCTTCAAAGCCGGGCGCGGGCGGGATGGGTGTCTCCACGATTTCTTCCGGCTTCTCCACCACCGTCGCTGCGACATCCGCGCTCCCGGCTCCGCGCCGTAAAATCCGCACTTCATCCTCCAGAGCGGCCAACCGCGAGCGGAGCTCCTCCGCCGCACGCCCAGCTTTAAATGCCTTTGCCAGCGCCACGAGCGGTATAACCAAAATCGCCGCGAGTACGACGATCACAATGAATACGATGCCATCCATAATTGTACTTTCGTTGCCCAAGAGAATAGCTCCGAGTCGTTCCAGGTGCTAATCGATAAAGCTTCAGGTATTCATCGTTCCCATTGATCATCCATGCAACCGGCGCTGGAACACGGACATCGGTTGTCTGGTCAGTCGAAGCGGTCCTTTAACCGATCAGATACCCGCGGCGCCCGGTTGGCCGGAGGCCTTCCATTGAGGCGGATGCAGGATGAGAAGAGCAGGAGGGCCAGCATAAAGATGTCAGGAATGAATGGGCGCATAACTTTGGAGTGTTGATCGGCAATTTGTGCAATCACCATAGCGCCGAATGGATTTGGAGAGTTAATCGATAATTGTTCCGGTATTCATCGATTTGATTGATCACGCGTTGTGGCACGCACCTGGTTTACCGGTTCACGGCCACACGAATCGGTCCTTCAGCCGATTGGGAACCTGCGCCACGGCAAGCGGCGGCTTAAACGAATCGGCTTCGCGGAAATCCGCAGGTCCGTAGGAATATTTCATTCGAATAACCGAATGCCCCGATCCGGAGTCAGCGAGCATAACGATTTCCCGCAACAGGATCGGGGCGGATTTATCGAACGTGAAGCTTTTTATATACTTTATCATCTGCTTCAGGTCCGGGTCGGTGAATTTCTCCTCCTTCGGCCGATAGGTGCTCATGCCAGCTTCGTCCGAAATCGTGAAGCTTTCCGGATGCTGCAAAGCATATTGAGCCATCCCAATGAGGAGGCCAGCGCCGTTATATTGGTAATTCAACCAGGCGACGAAGGTGTCGCTGTCGCAAGAATATCTTACCCATGTAAGATCCTTGCAATTCTGCTCTCTCACTTCCCCACTCTGATAGAACATGTTCACTCCGGGGAGGGCCGCATTGGCCGGGACGATATCGGGCCGGGTGATCTTGAGATAGTCGTACCCTTTATCCCCCTGGAAGCCCATATCACCGATTGCAAAATCAACAGGTGGTTTGCCATCATCCTGCAAAGACATCACGGTCGTGATCTGGCGGTTTGATGTGGCATCAAACATATTCATCGGAGGAACATCCGGCATCGGCGGAGGGGTGGCGGCAGTCCCCGCGTTAAGGCGATTGCAAAACACGAGCAGCAGCGTGGCTGCGATAAAGGTGTCGGCAATTGATGGGCGCATGGCTAGAACTCTGCAACGAGCATAGGGCCGCCGGAGATTGAGAGTTAATCGATGATTGTTCTGGTATTCATCGATCCAATCGATTGTGTGCGAGATCATTTCTTCTCCAGTGCGATGCTCCAGTTGCGGATATCGACTGAGACGAGAATGCCGGTGGGGTCGTATGGACCCTCACCGTCATAGTCGCAATCGTAGATTTTGAAAATGACCTTGGGACCCTGCCACTTTACAAAATCGAGGATAGTGCCGCAGTGGGGAAAGCGATTGCCGTAGAGCTCATGAAAGGATTCCACGGCGAAGGTGCGATAGTCTCCATCGCGGGCGCGCCAGATGCAGAGCGGAGAAAAGAATTTTGCCTGGATGGAGGGTTGAAGGACAAGGCCGGTGCTCGCAGGGCTCCATTGCGGATTGAAGAGGTAACTCACGGGCTGGGAGGTGATCATCAGCTTGAGCAGGCGGATGGGCTGCATCCCGGCATCCTCGATAAGTTCGCCGTGATCAACGTGAGCGGGAACGCTGGCATAGGGCAGACCGGCCGGGACCGTGGGAGCAAGTAGCTCGCGGGTCGCGAGTTTGGTATCCGCGATCATTGGGAGGCGGCGCTCCTCATAGAGCACCCATTTCTTATCCGGGCTTACCGAAAACGCCCCGCCGGAAAAATCGCGCGTCAACAGTCCAATGCCGCGATCGGCGACTTCCTGATACCCATCCCGATCCCACCCATCGAGGTCGCCCGGCAGGTCCTTTGTCCATTTCCGCATCGCGGCGATGAAGACCGGAAGCCGATCCTTCGGTATCTGGTAATAGCGGCTGCCGATCGCGCGCGCGGCCTGGCGGCGAATGGAGTAGCCCTGATCCTGCAACAGCGGCAGGCAAACCTCGGGGATCCTCGGATCGTCCAGCGTCTGGATGCGGTCGATCGCCACACGGCGCACATCGATGTTCGTGGAGCTGAGCTCCGCAACCCAATCTGTCGCAGCCGCGGCGCGCAACCATCCCGCAAGGCAAAGCACCACCATGAGAGTCAGCCGTGCAGGTGGGTATCCCATGGGTGAAAGGCTCACGCAGTTTTTGCCGGAAGTTCGCTTTTCACAAGCTCATACGGGCCGCATCGTTGTCTCGCAATCGCCTGCCGTAATGGAGCATCATGGCGTCTCCAGCGAACTTATGAATGTCCATCACCTTGAGCTGTTTTATTATGTGGCACGGCACGGCGGCATCGCGGGTGCGGTGAGGAATATCCCGTACGGGATCCAGCAGCCGGCCGTGAGCGCGCAGATTGCCGCGCTGGAGGATACGCTCGGCGTAAAACTCTTCCAGCGCAGGCCATTTGTGCTGACGCGCGCGGGCGTCGAATTATTCAGCTTCGTCGAGCCGTTCTTCGGCCGGCTGGATGCCGTGGAGAAAGAGTTGCGCGCGAATGCCCAGCCACAATTGCGCATCGCCGCCCCCTCCATTGTGTTGAACGAGTACATGCCCGCCATCCTGGAGCGGGTGCGAGTGCGGTTTCCCCGCTTCCGGCTGCACCTGCACGAGGCAGGGCGCCCGGAGGCGGAGGCGCTGCTGGCCGCGCAGGAGATCGATCTTGCGGTAACGATCATCGACCCGCGCTCCCGCAAGGGCCGACGCACCCGCGCGCTGCTGCGGCTGCCGCTCGTACTGCTGGCGCCGCAGCGATCCCGCATCGCCTCGGCGGAGGAACTGTGGGCGCAGGATAAAATCGAGGAGACGCTGATCACCTTCCCGCGCGAGGACCCGGTGCAGACGCTGTTCCAGGAGGCGTTGCGGGCCCGAGGCGTCGATTGGTATTGCGGCATCGAGGTCAACTCCGCGCGGCTCATCGAGCGCTACGTGCGGGCTGGGCACGGGATCGGCCTGGCCGTCGAGGCGCCGGGCTTCCGACCGGCGAAGGGCATCCGCGTGCTGCCGCTGGTGGGTTTTCCGCCGGTGCAGATTGGCGCTGTGTGGTCCGCCAAGCTCACTCCCGTGGCGGAGCAATTCCTCGCGGAGGTGGAAGCGGAAGCGAAAAGCCTGTGCGGGGGCGGCAATCCATCACGCTGATATGGCTCATTTGGACAAAGCCGCTGTCATCAAGGCAATCGTGGAGGCGATCGAGGCGGAGTTCGATACGCTGAGCCGCACCTCGCGCGCGACGCGGGCGGCCGGGAATGACGAGGAGAGCAAGGCGGAGGGGAAATACGATACGCGCTCGACGGAGGACAATTACCTGGCCGATGGACTGGCGCGGCAGGCCCAGGCGGCGGCGCAGGCTGGAGTGGCTTGGAAGGAATTTGCGCCGCGGGCGTTCGAGTCCGGGATGCCGATCGATCTTGGGGCGCTGGTGTTGCTCGGGTTTCCGGATGAGTCGCGATGGTTCTTCCTGGGGCCGGCCGGCGGGGGAGTGGAGGTGGTTTGCGACGGCGTGCCGATCATTACGCTAACGCTGGAGTCACCGCTGGGGCGTCAGCTCATGGGATTGAAAACGGGGGACGCGACGACCGCGCCACGCGCGACGATTCGGGCAGTCGAGTGATTGGAACAGCTTAAAATTCTCTAAGCCCCGTTCGATCCCGCGGCGGGGCCGGGCGAGCTGAGAAATTCCACCACGCGGCGCTCGGTCCATGGCTGGAGGCCATTGGCGAGGTCCAGGAAACCGGCGTGACCGCCGGAGCGCGGTGTTTCCAGGAAGAAGTGGGGATTGAGATGCGCCTCGGAGAATGGGTAGCAGGCTGGGGCGAGGAAGGGATCGTTGCGGGCGTTGATCAACAGCGTGGGCACGGTGATGCGGGGGAGATATTGGCGGGAACTGGACTGGCGCCAGTAATCATCCGCATCGCGGAAGCCATGCAACGGCGCGGTGTAGCGGCCATCGAAGAGCGCGAAGGTGGCGACCGGCTCATCCGGCACGGGAGCGAGCTGATCGGGGAAACGCAGCGCTTTTGCGCGGACTTTTGCGGTGAGCTTGCGCATGAATCTCCAGAGGTAAATGCCATTGCCCCAATGCTGGTCCAGCACGCGGGCGCTGGACGCGAGATCGACCGGGACAGAGATGCCCACGGCGGCGGAGATGGCGGGCTTGACGCCGGGCTCGCCGAGGTATTTGAGCATCATATTGCCGCCAAGGCTGAAGCCGACGAGCGCGATGCGGGCGTAATCCTTCCCGGCGCGGTCGATTACTGTGCGGAGGTCGCCCGTCTCGCCGCTGTGGTAGAAACGCGGCAGGCGGTTCGGCTCGCCGCTGCAGCCGCGGAAACTCCACGCCAGCGCGTCCCACCCCGCGGCGTTGAGCGCGGCCGCCATGCCACGGATGTAATCGTCCGAGGTGCGCCCCTCCAGGCCATGGGAGATGATGGCGATGCGCGCATGGCCGGCGCGCGCCCAGTCGAGATCGAGAAAATCGCCGTCGGGCAGCTCCACCCGCTCGCGGACGAATGCCGTCGCGAGGCGGCGCGGGAGCAGCGCGGAGACGATGGTCTGCGCATGGCCATTGCGGAGGTACCACGGAGGGCGGAACTTTGAGGAGATGATCGGCATGCGGGGGGAGGGATTTGAACAGAAGGCGGCAATGGAAGCAAAGGGGGGAATTACCTACGCGGCGGGGGCGTTAACCTGTGGCCAGAAATTGCGGAGGGCCCATCCATACGTCCGCGATGCCCGGAGAGTAATGCGCAGCGATGAGATGGGCCGCGCGCGGCCATGTGCCGGTTTGATCAAGCAGGCTGGCGTCATCGATGGATGCGGTGATGGGAGCGACGGGCCATGGCGGGTGCCAGACGCGGAAGAAGCGGCGCAGGCTGCTCCATTGCGTGTAGGCGGTGTAGCGCTCAAGGAGGAATTCGTCGAGCGAGCCGGCGTTGCATGGCGCGAAATGTGGCTCGGGGTCGAGGTGCGCATGGAAGCGAAGGCTGCCGCGACTGGCCGCGACGGTGGCGGACATCCGATCATCTGAACGGTCGAATCGTGCGAAGTGATAGGGCAGACCGAATGCCGGGCGACCGAACGGAACGGATAGGCGGTTGGAGAGCCACTCTGCCAGGAAGTAAATACCGGTCGTCTCCCCATGGCGGACATAGGTGCGGACATTGAGGAAGGCGTGATCGGATATCGAACGGAGCAGGCATCTCGTGACCTGCCGGAAGGGATCGCAGCACAATCCGCTCAAGGTAAATAGCACGAGGCTCACATACGCACTGCCGAGCCATGTATCGAGCTGGAATGGAACCCATGGTTGCAGCACCTCCGGCGGGATCTCGTAATGGAGGAAGATTACATCCAGCCATCCGCCGTGAAAGAGCGGACGCCCGATGCATTCGCGCGCCCGCCGGCTCATCGCACCGGCAGGGACCTCGCAAGGAGTGTTCATCCCCGCAGTGCGGCGGTTAGGTAAACAATTGCAAACATAGGGTAGATAATCAGCAAGATCACATGAACAGCCGTCCGTGATGGGATGCCGCGCCAGTGGCTGCTGCTGTAATAGCCAAGCTGCAGTCCTACGCGAATGGCCCAGAATGATCCGATTGACGCGGCAATCCAGCGATAGACGGGCTCGACTCCGGAAGTCATCTCCGCGGCGAAACGGTATGTGAGCGCCGCGAAGATGACGAGGGTAACTGCAATAAACCAACAATGAACATGAAACACCTGTCGGATGAGCAACGGGATGCGCGCGATGTCTTCCTGCCAACGCATGATCGGTATAAGTGCCAGATCGAGCACCGCGATCAGGAACTGGCCGATTGCCGCCATGATCAATCCAGTTTCGAGTAGGTTATTCATATTATTCCTTTGCTTACTAACATTAATGAGCATAGGCCAGGGCGGCCCATGTGTAGATGACGACGAAGTAAGTGAAGACGAGGGACAGGCAATGATAGCCGGCCTTTAAAAACCAGTTGGTAAGATAGGCGCTGGCGTCGAAGATGAAGAATTGCACGGCCAGCCGGGCGAGCCAGAAGATGGCGGTGAAGCCGGCGAGGGTACGGGCCACGGGATTGCCCGCGGCCATGGCCCGAGCGTCGAGCAGCGTGAGCGTTCCCAGCCCAACGATCATCAAGACGACGAATGCGCCATAGACCCAAAAGAGACGCCGGAGAAATACATTGAGCGTGGCGAGATTGGTCCGCCAATCGAGCACGACCGGCACGAGCGCGCTGGCAATGAGAATGCAGAAGTGGAGAACGCCTGCGAGACGGAGGAGGATTTCGAGGATGCTCATAATGCTTTGATGAAGTGAAGGAACGGGGTCATTACCCGCATGACGAAGGCTGGATGAAATAGCCAGTGCGCCGGTGCGGCGGCGATGGTGAGTGCGAAGAGCCTGCCGCGAATCCCGCGATGCAGCCCGGCTCGCTCTCCCAGGCGGGAGTGCTCCGCCACGATGCCGAGACCTTGCAGGAGGAAGTAGAGCGTTGGCAGTCCGTATCCTCCGCGCGCAGGCACGGAGATGACCAGCTCATGAACCACGCCTGACGCGAGGAATGTCAGCAGCGTTGCCGCCGTCAGGCCGAGCCGCCGCCGCGCGGGGAGAAACAAGTGTTTGCGGACGAGGTCGTTGAATCCACGGTTCCACCGGATGCTCCAGAATTCCCCGAGGGACCGGGCTGCGACGGGCATCCGCATGAGGGGCCGCGCCGCGATTCCCATCGCCTGCCAGAAAAGGGCGAGCAGATGGAATGCTCCAAAGTGAAGCAGGAAGATCAACCCGAGCATCCCGATCCATCCGGCGAGCAAGGGCTCGGCGGCGGGCACGCGGCGGGCAACTGCCCACAGCAGTACGGCCCCGGCGATGGTCTTCGTCAGTGCCGTGAGCCATTCCGTGATGGCCGGGGCATTCATACGACGGCGGGCATCGAGGAATGCGCCCGCATCCATGCCGGGCCAGAGGCAGAGGTAGGCGACGGAGCGCGCCAGCGGAATGCGTGGCAATGCCGCGGCGGCATCCCACCATGTGAGCCATTTGCATCCTGCATAAATGGCGAACGCCAGCGCCCACATCAGGACCCATGGCTGGCATTGCCAGGTGAAAGCGAAAGCAATCGCCGGCAGAAGGGATAACGGCATCCAACCGGGCCATGCGGGCATGCGGTGGATGGCGCACAGTCCATTCGCACAATTCCGGTGGGCAGCGATCCAGGCGTAACAATGGCGGAGGAAGGGAGTGCCGCCGGGGACTGCGGCAATCCAACGGAGCGGCCGGGCCCACCAGATGAAGCGCGCCATGTGCAGCACCGCGTCCGCGCCGGCAAGGTCCAATCCGGCTGGGGTCAGAAGCCGCATCGCGGTCAGCGGAGCGGTGGGATCAAAGTGCAACCCATCTGCCGCTTCAGGGCCCTGGAGCGGGGCAAGATGGAAACCGCGCCTGCGCAGGAGCGGTGCGCAACGGAGCGCGAGGGAGCGGCAGAGGCTGCACTCGCCGTCGTAGAAGACCGCGCCGCGATTCACGTTTGTTTCAGTCATTTCAGAAAGTACAGATTGATGTCGCCAAAAAATTTTAGCCGGGCGCCAGGCGCAGCAGCTTGATTGCCTTGTCCCCGAGCTTCACTGCCTTCTGCAGGACGCTGGTCGGCAGCTTGCGCATCTGCACGTGGAAAGTATTGAAGGTCTCAAAAAAGTTGAGCAGCTCTCCCAGGCGCTCCCGGAATGTCTGGTCCGGGCCGGATTTGTCGGTCCCGATATCCGCCATGCACTCCCGCAGGAGGGCGAGCGTCGGATCGATCTCCCGCTTTTTCCGTTCCTCCACGATCACACGGAACATCTCCCAGACATCATGCATGGACTCGTAATGGTCGCGCCGGTCGCCGATGACATGGACCAACCGAACAATGCCCCAGCCCTGCAGTTCCTTGAGGCTGGTGCTGACGTTGGACCGGGCGACGGAAAGGGCCTCGACGATCTCATCGGCGCAGAGGGGACGCGCGGTGATGAAAAGGAGGGCATGGACCTGAGCGACGGTGCGGTTGATGCCCCAGCGGGTGCCCATTTCGCCCCAGTGAAGGATGAATTTTTGCTGGACTGGAGAGAGGGTAAACATGTTCTTTTATTTCTGTTATAACAGAAATATCTGATATTACAAGCGTAATGTCAAGCGGTTTCCAGGTCAGCCGTCCCGTCCGCCCTCACACCCCATCCACCACCTGAGGAAACTGGATCAGGGCGATTTTCTCGGCCATGTCGCGCTGGGCTGCGAAGACTAATTCCACGGTCGCGATGCGGCTTTGCCTTGCGGAGAACTCGATGGTCTGGCCGAGCGGACGGCCGCCGACGAAGGCGGCAATGGGCCGCTTCTCGCCGCCGATGCTGCGGAATGTCACCGTCGCCTCGGGCGCGAGCAGGGCGCTCTTCCAGCCGGGCGGGGTCATGACATTCGAGCCGACGAGGATCCAGCCGGGCGTATCGGCCAGCAGCGGGGAGACGCCCATGGAGCGGGCATAGGCGGTCGAGCCGGCGGCGGTGCAGACGAGTGCGCCGTCGGCGACCAGCTTGGGGATGCGCACCTGGCCGTTGACCTCGACCTCCAGCCATGCGGACTGGCTGGTGCTGCGTTCGACCCATGCGTCGTTGAAGGCGAGATCGGTCTGCCGGGTGCCGTCGGGAGCCTCGGTCTCGATGAAAAGCATCGGCATCAGGCGGATCACGCATTCTGTGGCCGGGAGGGCCTCCGGAGAGAACATGGCGGCCTCGTTGAGCAGAAAGCCGAGGTGCCCCTGGTTGAGCCCGATGAAGGGGATGCGCCTGCGCCAATGCTGCCGGATGGCCGCGAGCATGGTCCCATCCCCGCCCAGCACGAGGACGCCAGTTGGGTTTTCCCGGTCCTCCCAGCGGCGGTAGCTCGCGGCGAATTCCATGGCGCGCGGATTGGCTTCGTCTGCAAAGATGAGCAATCGCGGCTGGCCGGCCTGGCCCGGCTGCCAGCGGGTGCGACGCGAGGGAAGACGGCCGCGGTAAAGGCCGTACCGCTCGATGTAAGCCTCCACCTCCGGGGTCACGAATCCCGTGTACTCCTGGCGCAGGAAAATCTTCTCGCGCAACTCGGCGCTGGGGCCGGACAGCTCCGGGGGCAGATCGATGACCAAATTCCGCGGCGGGAGATCATCCGGATGAACCTCGCCGCCATGGCGGTTCATCACGCAGAAGTTCAGCTCCCGCCAGAGCTCCGGGCCGCGGCCCCAGCAGAGATGGATCGGCGATTGGCCGCTCGCGCCCCCTCTGCAGAGGTCCGAGCCGATGACGTGCCAGAGCTCACCGAGCTTCCCGTACCGGGCCTCGAATGTCTCATTGGGCGAGAAGCTGGCCAGCTCCAGGTCAAAGAGGTCGACCTCAACCTTTGGCAGGCTGTGGAAGGTGATGTCCGCCAGTGCGGCGCGATGATAGGGCTCGATCTCATAAGTTGAGGGCTTGTCCGGGCGCGGCCCGCAGGGGATGACGATGATCCTGTCAAAGTGAGGCGCGAGCGCCTCCGCGACCGCGCGGTGATGAGTCCCGGGCGGATTAAAACTGCCTCCGAAGAGAGCGACCTTTGCTGCCATGAGGCAGTGCATTAACAGGGCGCCGGGGTGCGTGGCAATACGCGCGGGGCCGGACCCGGCTGGCGCCGCGCTTTCCATTGCCAGCCGGCTCGCCCTCCATCATGGTAAGGGAGTATGCAGAACGATCCCGACGATATGGTCGAAGCCGAGATCGCACTGCTGCGCAGGGTGGCCGCGGGGGACCGCCGCGGCTTTGAGGAGCTTTACGACCGGCTGTCCGGCGTCCTGTTCTCCACCGCGTTCCGTGTATTGAACAATCAGGAGGCGGCCGATGATGTGCTCCAGGATGTATTTGTTCAGATTTGGGAAAAAGCGCCGCTCTACGACCCTGCGCGGGGCAAGCCGATCACATGGGCGGTGACGCTCACGCGGCACAAGGCGATCGACCGGCTGCGGTCCATCCAGCGCCGGAATCGTCTCCAGGATGAGGCGCAAAAGGAATCCGAAGTGCTGGAACAATTCGACGGGAAGAGCAGCTTCGACGCGGTGAGCTCCGCGGAGACGGCGAAGATGATCCGCGCGGCGATCCTGACGTTATCGGAAGATCAGCGGGAGGCGATCGAGCTGGCGTTCTTCTCCTCCATGACGCAGGCGGAAATCGCGGAGCGGCTGAAGGAACCGCTGGGGACGGTAAAAGCGCGGATCCGCAGGGGGATGATCAAATTGCGCGAGGTGGTCGGGCCGATGCTCTGAGGGGGCGGGGCTACGCGGCGCGATCCTTGATTTCCCGCTCGCGCGCCACCAGCAACGTGGGCTGGCCGCCTTCATCCACGATGGGAGTGATCGACACCTCCACCCAGTAGGGTGTGCCATTCTTATGATAATTGAGAATGGTTTCGCGGCAGGGACGGTACTCATGGACGGCCCGGCGCATCCGCTCGGCAGTGTCGGTGTCGGTGTCCTTCCCCTGGAGGATGGGGCCGAGTTTTTTGCCCTTCAACTCGTCGAGCGTATACCCGCACATGTCGCTGAAGGCGGGATTGACCCACTGCACGAGGCCATCCGGCCCGGACACGACCAGGCCCTCGGGCGTGGTCTGTTGCGGGAGATCCGCAATGAGCCCAGTGATCCGCGCCTTAAGCCCTGAGCTGGGGCCGCCAGCGGCGGGCTGGGAGGCCAATACCAGGGCGGCACCCACGTCGGCCAGCTCGCCGGTCCATGCACGAAGCTCCGCGTTGAACTCGAGGACGAGCCCAAATTGCTCCCGCTCCTCCCGCGTCATGGCGCCGGAGACGAAGGCGCAGGCCTGACTCTTTAGGAAATCGTTCATGAATTGGATTGATTGAGTCCCGACCCCGGCGTTACGCCGCGCGTGATCGATCGGATGCAGGCTTTTCCGAGAAAAGCGGTTGTCATGCCTTTTGCAACGGAAAAACCTCCACATCCACGCCCCGGGACATGACGACGTGGTCCGGCGGGCGGCCGGTGGGCGGGAAGCCATTCAGCAAGGTTAGCTCCTCATGCCATACCGTGAGCCCGGCGGCGGTGAGCGGATAGGACGGGTGGGCAACCGCGCCGCGGCAGAGGCCGGAAGGGGAGAGGGAGTAGAGGCGGTAACGCTCGACGAGGAAGAATTCCAGCGACTCCGGTGCAGGCTCCGGGAGCGGGGCGGCGGGGGCGTATTCGAAGATGCATGGCTTGCGTTCCGCACCGGCTCCAGTGCGGAGCGATTGGTAGCGGATCCTGCCGTCCGGGGCGCGGGTGGCGTCCATCCGCGCATGCTGGTAGGGGAGGTGGAAGAATCTCCGTGCGACGGCGACGGCCAGCGGTTGGTTCGCGTCCAGCGAGTAAAACCAGACGCCAGGCACTCCGGCACGGTCGTGGACATAGGTGCGGAAGTTCATTTCCATGAAATTCGAGATGCCCGGGACGGCCGGCATGCGGCGAGGACGAATGTTGCGCATGAAAAACGGGACAATCCCCAGGTAAGCCTTGCCGGCGAATTGATCCACGAATAGCCCGTCCGGCAGGGTCGCCTGGATGTGTGCCATCGGGCATTCCCAGTGCAGGAAGAGCAGGTCGCGCCATTGCTGGTACATCACCGGGTCGCCAGCCGGGCGCTCACGGGCGGCGAGGCGGTGGGCAAGTTGCGGGGTGATTGAGGGGGCGGTCATTGAAGGCGAATTGCACGCGTGAGGGTGGGGGCACGGGGTGCTTTTAGCCTCAGATTAATGCAGATTAGCACAGATTATTTTCGGAATAGAGCTGCGGATTTTCTCATATGACTTTCCGGGAGAGGTTGTGCGGTCAAAGCATTCATGGGACGGATCGGGAACGCAGGGGCAATAAACGATGGTTCCCCAGCGGGAGGGCCGCTATGATCCCGGGCATTGTCTCCCCCCACGATGCCCAGTGTGCCGACCGCTACTCCGGAGGATGGGGGCAGGATCGCGTTCCTGTGCGGGTGCCTGGAGGGCGGGCGGGATGGGGTGGGCGATTATACGGCGCAACTGGCGGCGGAATGTGCTTCGCGCGGCCATGCGGTTCTATGTATTGCGGTTAATGATCCATTCATCACCGGGGCGGCCGTGTGCGACGGCGCGCTGCGGCTGGGAACGGCGATGCCGTGGAATGCCCGGGTGGAGCAGGCGCGCGAGGCGGTGGAGCGTTTCGGCGCGGATGCGGTCAGCTTGCAATGGGTGCCGTATGGGTTTCACGGGCGCGGCATCCCGTGGGGCATCGAGGCGGGACTGGCGGCGATCGCGGCGGATCGCCCGGCGCATGTGATGTGCCATGAGATTTGGATCGGTGCGGAAATCGGTGCGAGCGCGAAGCACCGGCTCATCGGCGCGGCGCAGCGGGCGGTGATGCGGCGGATTTTCAAGGCGTTGAAGCCGGGATTCGTCCACACAAGCAACGCGGCTTATACGGCGTTGCTGCGGCGCGCGGGAGTGGAGGCGGAGGTGTTGCCGATGTTCGGGGCGATCCCGGTGACAGGTATCGAAACCCGCCGGGATGAGGGGGTGGCGCGGTTTGGGATGTTTGGGACGTTGCATCCGGAGTGGGCGCCGGAGCCGCTGGTGGAGCGGTTGCGCGGACTCGGGCGACGGCTGGAGATTGAGCACATTGGGAGGATCGGCAGTGGCGAATCGACCTGGCAGGCGATGGAGCGGCGGCATGGGGGCGAGATCGCTTTTAAATGCCACGGGGAGCAGCCAGCGGAGCGGGTGTCGCAGTTTTTGATGACCCTGGATTTTGGAATTGCGACCACGCCGCTGGCGTTGATCGGCAAAAGCGCGACGTCAGCGGCGATGCTGGAGCATGGGCTGCCGGTAATCGTGAACCGGGATGATGTGCGGTATGCCGGAATCGCGGTGGAGAGGCCGGAGGGGGTGATTGCGATGGATGGGGATTTGCTGGAAGTATTGCACGCGGCGCGAAGGAGTCCGCCCCGGCGCAGGCTGGCGGCGGCGGCGGATCAATTTTTGAAATGCCTGGGGAGGACGCGGTGAAAATCCTGTTCTCGTCCCATTTTTTCCCGCCGGACGTCGGGGGAATCGAGGAGGTGGGCGGCATCCTCGCGCGTGAATTCACGCGGGCGGGGCATGAGGTGATCGTGGTTACGCAGACTGGGGAGGTTGCGCAGTTTCCATTCGTGGTGCGGCGTGGGCCGCGGCGGGCGGAACTCATGGAATTGACGCGCTGGAGCGACGTGGTGTTTCAGAACAACATCAGCCTGCGCACCGCATGGCCGCTGGCGAAGATAGACCGGCCATGGGTTGTGGCGCACCATACCTGGATCGCGCGGCCGGACGGGCGGCTGGCGGCGCAGGACAGGCTGAAACTGCTCGCGATCCGCACCGCGCGAAATATCGCGGTAAGCAAGGCCATCGCGGCGAAGCTGGATGTGCCGACGCGGGTGATCTCCAATCCGTGGCGCGAGGAGGTGTTCCACTTGAGCAACCATGGCTCGCGGGAGGGTGTGATCTTTGTCGGCCGGCTGGTATCGGACAAAGGCGTCGACATTCTCCTGGAAGCGCTGGAGATGCTGAAGGACGTGCCGGCGACAATCGTGGGCGATGGCCCGGAGCGTGCCGCGCTGGAGGCGGCGGCGCCATCCAACGTGCGCTTCGCGGGCGTCGTGCGGGATGCGAAACTGGCTGAATTGCTGAACCAGCACCGGCTACTCGTCGTGCCCTCGCGATGGGAGGAGCCGTTTGGGATTGTAGCGCTGGAAGGGATGGCGTGCGGATGCGTGCCGGTGGTGGCGCGATCGGGGGGATTGCCGGAGGCGGTTGGCGATGCCGGGGTGATTTTTGAAAAGGGGGATGCGCGTGGGCTGGCGGATTGCATCACGCGATTCCTCGCCGATGAAGCGGGCCTTGCAGATTTGCGGCAGCGTGCGCCCGCGCATCTGGAGCGGCATCGCCCGGCGGTGATCGCGGCTCAATACCTGGAAGAGCTTGTGGAGGCTGCACGATGATTGTCGTGACTCATCCCACGGGCAATGCCTTCGTCCGTGGGTTGCTGCATGGGCTGGAGAAGGAGAAACGGCTCGCGCGGTTCTTCACCACTGTGACCGGCAGAATCCGCCGCTGCTATCCCGTCCCGGCGGAGCGTATCGAAACCAGTCCGGCTCGCGAATTGGTCCGGCTTGCATTTCAACGCTTTGGCACGCCACTGACGCAGCACGAGACCGGATGGGCATCGGTCGATGGCGTTTATCGCGCGCTGGACCTGCGCGTGGCGGAGTGGTTGAAAACGGCGCATGGGATCGGCTGGGCCTACGGATACGAGGATGGTGCGCTGGAGACATTTCGTACGGCGCGGAAGCTGGGAATCCGGCGGGGGTACGAGCTGCCGATCTCCTATTGGGAGACGACACGGCGTCTTCTCCGCGAGGAGGCAGAGCGATTGCCGGAATGGGAACCGACGCTCGGCTCGACGCGCGACTCGGATGCGAAGATGGAGCGGAAGCGGGAGGAGCTGGAGCTGGCGGATGTGATCATTTGCCCGAGCCGGTTCGTGCTGGAATCGATCCCCGGGCACGCACGGGAGCGGTGCGTGGTGGCGCCATTCGGGTCGCCCGTGGGCGGCAAGGTGCGGACGGCTCGAGCCGGCCCGCTCCGCGTCCTCTTTGCCGGTGCGATGACCCAACGCAAGGGATTGGCGGACCTGTTCGCGGCGATGAAGCTCTTGCAGAGGTACGACATTCAATTGCAAATAATGGGCAGGCCCCTCGCGGCGATGGATTTCTACCGTAAACAATACGACGCATTTCAACATTCCGCGCCCCGTTCCCATGCCATGGTGCTTGCGCTGATGTCCCGCTGTGACGTGCTGGTGCTGCCATCAATCGTGGAAGGGAGCGCGCTCGTGCAATTGGAGGCAATGAGCCGGGGATTGCCGCTGATCGCGACGCGCAATGCGGGCGGGGAGGATTTTATTCGCGACGGGGAAAGCGGATTTCTGGTGCCGATCCGCGCGCCGGAGGAGATCGCGGTGCGGCTCGCTCAACTAGCCAGCAACCGGGGGCTGCTGGAGCGAATGTCCGCGGCCGCCCGGCACACGGCGGCGGAGTACACGTGGGAGAATTACGCGGCAACGATCAGCGCCGCACTCGAGCCATGAACAGCGCCACATGGTTGCGGCGGCTGACGTTCGCCTATTTCATCCTGCTCATCCTCGAGGGGGCGTTGCGAAAATGGATTTTACCGGCGTATTCGGGACCGCTGCTGATCGTCCGCGATCCGATTTTGCTGCTTATCTACGGCATCGCGATTTATCGCGGGGAGTTTCCGTGGAATGGCTGGATTCGCGCGGTACTGGCGCTGGCGGTGGCATGCACCATGGCGTCGATTGCGGCCGGTTGCGCGTTGAAGATCACGCTCTTCGGGCTGCGGACGGATTTCTGGCAAGTCCCGCTCATTTTTCTGATGCCATCGATCCTGACGGGCGACGATGTGCGACGGATCGGGCGCTGGATGCTGTTCCTGCTTCCCGCGATGGCGTTGCTGGCGTTGCTGCAATTCCGCGCCGGCCCGCAAAGCTGGCTCAATGCGACGACGGGCGGCGCGATGAGCGATCAATCGCAGCAGCTCTTCGCCGCGGCAGGCCGGGTGCGGCCCTCGGGGACGTTCTCGTTTGTAACGGGGATGGTTTCTTTCCTCGCATTGGGAAGCGCATTTTTGATCGAGGCGTTCCTGGAGGAAGCGGCGCGGCTGTGGCTCTGGGTGTCGACGGGCGGGCTGGTGCTTGCACTCGGCATTTCCGGGAGCCGCTCGGCGATCCTGTATGTGGGCATTGTCGCGGCAACGGCGGGGGTGATGTGCCTTGAAGACCGCACGCTGATGCGGCGGATTGCGCTGCCGTTAATCGTGGCGGCGGTGGCGTTCGCGGCGCTGCATGGGCTGGCGGATTTCCGTGCGGGCCTGGATGTGAACAAGGGGCGCTTTGACGACGCCGGCGGGCTGAAGGAGGGGATCCTTTACCGGGAGGCGGGGGATTTTGCCTCGGCATGGAATGCGGAGAAGACGGCGGGATGGCTGGGGACGGGGCTGGGGCTCGGGACCAGCGTGGGAGCGGGCCTGGCGACGGGGACCCGGCAATTCCTGCTGGCGGAGGGCGAGTGGGCGCGGGTCATCCTGGAGAGCGGGCCGGTGCTGGGAGTGGCGTTTATCGTGCTGCGGCTGGCAATCGTTATTTACCTGCTGCGCGGGGCGGCGCGAGCGCTGCGGAAGCGGGGCGATGCGCTGCCGGGGCTGCTGCTGGCGGCAGGGCTGATGGATTTTGCCATCGGCCAATGGGGCCAGGCGACGGTGAGCGGGTTTGCCATTTTCACCGCCGGGCTCTGCCTTGCCGCGAGCGGGGCTGATGAAACGGAGATTGCGCCAGAAGAAATCACGAAAGCGCCGCGCCGGATTCGCGGCCGCGGAGTCATTGCGCAGCAGATACGGGGGGAACGGCCATGAAAGTTCTGCTGGTCGCAAATTATCCCGGCGATGGGCAACGGAGCATGGATCGCTTTTGCAGGATGCTGGAGCGGGGATTGCGGGAGGAGGGCCTGGAGGTGGAGGTTATCCGTCCACGTGTGATCATTGGCCGATGGAACAAGTGGCTGGGGTATGTGGATAAATTCGTGCTGTTTCGCGGGAAGCTCCGACGCGCGGTGAAGGAGCGCAGCGGGTGGATCGTCCACATCCTGGACCAGGGGAACGGAGTCTGCGCGGGGTGGCTGCCCGGAAGCCTCGTGACGTGCCACGATCTGCTGGCGATCCGCGCGGCGCACGGTGAATTTCCCGCGCATCGGCCATGGCTGAGCGGAAAGGTTTTTCAACAGCGCATCCTGTGTGGATTGCGAAAGGCGAAGGCGATCGCCGCGGTGTCCGAGGCAACCCGAAAGGATGTGACCCGGCTGATCGGCCCGAGCGACCGAATCGCCAATGGCCTCGAGGAATCCTGGCGACCCCTCGAAGAAGCGTACGCGCGGACGCTGCTGGAGAAGGCCGGCATCCGCAAGGCAGGCTACCTGCTGCACGTGGGAGGGACGCAATGGTACAAAAACCGGGCGCTGATGGTGCGGACCTTTATCGAGCTCCGCAATGGAACGAGCCACGCGCCGCCGCTGGTGATCGTGGGTCCACCTCTCGATTCCGCGATGAAGAAGCGATTGAAAGATGCGTGTCTCACGGGAGCAGTGACGGTCCTTACCGGGATCTCGGACGGAACACTGCGGGCGCTCTATTCGATGGCGGCGGCACTCGTTGTCCCATCGGTCGCGGAGGGATTCGGCTGGCCCATACTCGAAGCGCAGGCGTGCGGTTGCCCCGTGGCAGCGACCAACACCGAACCGCTGCGCACGACATCCGGCGGTGCGGCGATCCATGTGGATGACGGCTGCTGGACGCGGGCGCTCCGGGAGCTGCTGGCGATGGATGAAGCGCAACGGGCGGCGCTCGTGGCGGCGGGGATTGTAAATGCGAGGCGATTCACCGTCCAGCAGATGGCCCGGGAGTATATCGAATTCTACGGGAGGCATGCTTTATAAGATGTCCCGGTCGATCCTGCATTTGATCGACTCGCTGGACCCGGCCGCGGGCGGACCGGTGGAGACCGTGCGCGCGCTGGCGCGGGAACACGCGTCGATGGGGCATCGTGTTTGTGCGGCGTTGCTGACTCGGTGGGACGGGCCGGCACCGGAAGGGCTGGAAATTGTGGCGGCGGGGAAGAAGGCGGCTTTTGGCGGGTATGGATACCGTCCCGGTTTTGTGGCGTGGCTGCGAGCGGAGGCGCGGCGACATGACGCGATCTTCGTCCACGGGCTGTGGCAATATCACGGCGCCGCAGCGTGGCTGGCGCTCGCTCCGAATGAAACGCCCTATTATGTTTTCCCGCACGGGATGCTGGACCCGTGGTTTGCAGCGGATCGCGCGCGGCATCTCAAGAAGCGGCTCTACTGGGATGCTGTTGAACGGCGCGTGCTGCGCAAGGCGCGGGCGGTGCTCTTTACCAGTGAGGCGGAGCGGGATCGCGCGCCGCAAACCTTTGGCACGTGGTGGCGTGCGCAGGAGCTGGTGGGACTGGGGATCGCGGAGCCGCCGGCTGACGAAGCGGCGCAGCGCGAGGCATTCCTGCACAAATTCCCGCAATTGAATGGCCGGCGCATCCTCCTCTTCCTCGGGCGCGTGGACCGGAAGAAAGGCTGCGAGCTGCTCGTGCGGGCATTCGCCTCGATGAAGCCGGAGGGCTGGGATCTGGTCATCGCGGGTCCTTGCGCGGATCCCGGCTATCGCGCTGAGCTGGAATCCATTGCGTCTGACGCGCGTGTGCATTTCACTGGCATGCTGCTGGATGCGGAGAAGTGGGGGGCGTTCCGCTGTGCGGAGGTTTTCGCGCTGCCGTCGCACCAGGAGAATTTCGGGATCGCCATCGCCGAGGCGCTGGCGTGCGGCGTGCCGGTGCTGATCTCTCCGGCAGTGGATACGCACGAGACGATCATGCGCGGGGGGGCGGGATTCGTGGACATGGACAACCTCGACGGGACACGCCGGCTGCTCGAAAAGTGGATAGGGTTAACCCTCGAAAACCGCGCGCGGATGAAATCGTCTGCGGAGCATTGTTTTCGAACGCATTTCCATATACGACAAACGGCGACGCGAATCCTTTCCCTGCTGGAAAGCCCGCCCGATGCCACCCCCTGAACCCGAATTCAGAAGTTCCCCATTCCCCCTGCGGCAGCAACTTGCGCGTCTGGGCTGGCAGACTTTTTGCGCTGTATTCATGAGGCCAAGCCCGCGCCCGTTCCATGGCTGGCGCTCCTTTTGCCTGCGGCTCTGGGGCGCGCGAATCGGACCCGGATGCCGCATCTATCCGGGCGTGATCATCTGGGCGCCGTGGAACCTGGAATGCGCCGAGAACGCCTGTGTGGGCGACGGCGCGGAGCTTTACAACCCGGCTCCAATTTGGCTTGGTGAGCGATCTGTCGTCTCGCAAGGCGCCTTTCTCTGCACGGCCTCACATGATTACGAGAAAGTCCTCCTCCCGCTGGTGGCGAAGGCCATCCGCGTGGGGCGCGACGCGTGGATCGGCGCGCGGGCGATGGTCCTGCCGGGGTGCGAGATCGGCGAGGGCTCGGTCATCGGGCTGGGCAGCGTGGTCACGCGCAATACGCCGCCATGGAGCGTGTGTGCCGGCAATCCGTGCCGCGTGGTGCGCGAAAGGTACACCCGGGAATGAAGGTGAAAATCAGCGTCATTGTACCGGTAAAAAATGAGGCCGCTAATTTGAAGCGTTGCCTTGCCTCGGTGGCCTGGGCGGACGAGGTTTGGGTAGTGGATTCTGCAAGCACCGACGCGACGGCGGAGATTGCCATGACGCTCGGGGCGCGCGTGGAGCAATTTGCGTGGAAGGGCGGATACCCGAAGAAGAAAAACTGGGCGCTGCAATCCCTGGCGCTGCGCAATGAGTGGGTCTTCCTCCTGGACGCGGACGAAACGCTGCCGCCGGAAGCCGAGGCGGAATTCCGCGAAATCGTGGAGAGCCCGGGCGGGCACGACGGCTATTGGATCAACCGGCGGTTCCAATTCATGGGCCGCTGGATGAAGCACGCCTATTACCCGAACTGGAATCTGCGGCTCTTCCGCCGCGAGAAAGGGCGCTACGAGAAAATTACGGAAGCCGATACGAAAAGCGGCGACGTGGAGATTCACGAGCACGTGGTGCTCGATGGGACCGCGGGCCGGCTGCGGTGCGAGATGGATCATTACGCGTTTCCGTCGATTGAGACTTTTGTGGAAAAGCACAATCGCTACTCGAACTGGGAGGCCCGCGTGGCGCGGGATGCGATGCTGGCCGGCAGCGAGGCGGCGATCGGCGACGAGAAAGTCGCGCGTCGTCGTATGCTCAAGCAATGGTCGCACCGGCTGCCCTTCCGGCCATGGCTGCGCTTCCTATATGTGTATGTTTGGCAGCGGGGATTCCTCGATGGATGCGAGGGTTATTACTTCGCGCGGTTGCATGCGGTTTACGAGTTTCTGTGCGTGGCGAAGGGGTATGAATTGAGAAGGAGGGCGGAGTAATGCGCGTCATCGTCTGGGGCGTGAATTATCATCCGGAGCAGGTCGGCATCGCGCCCTACAACACGGCGCTGTGCGAGCACCTGACGCGAGAGGGTCATGACGTGGAGATGGTCTCGACCTTTCCCTATTACCCGATGTGGAAGAAAGCGCCAGAGGATGAGCACAAGCTCTTCGCAAGCCAGGTGATCAATGGGGTGCGGGTACACCGGTGCTGGCATTTCGTACCGCGGAGGCCGTCAGGATTGCGGCGGATCATCCACGAGGCGTCGTTTGTTTTCACCTCAACACTGCGGGCGCTGATGCTGCCGCGGGCGGACGTGATGGTGGTGGTGTCACCGCCGCTCCTTCTGGGCGCTGCGGCATGGCTGGTGGGGCGAGTGAAGGCGACGCCGCACGTGCTGCACATCCAGGACCTCCAGCCGGACGCGGCGGTGGGCCTGGGAATGCTGGATTGGAAATGGTTCATCGCGATGCTGCGGGTGCTGGAGCAATTTAGCTACCAGCAGGCGGCCCGCGTCTCGGTCATCAGCGAGGGAATGCTGCGCGTGCTGAAGCGGCGCGGCGTGCAGCGGCTGGTGCATTTCCCGAACTGGGTCGCGGCGAAGGAGTTGGACGCGGTGCGAGGGGAATTCCGTGCGGCGCACGGGATCGCGAAGGATGAATTTGTGCTGCTTTACTCCGGGAACATCGGGGTAAAGCAGGGGCTGGAGTTGATCGTCGAGGCGGCCTCGCGCGTGACGGGCATCCGGCTCATCATCTGTGGCGACGGGGCGGCGCGGCCCGGGCTGGAGCAACAGATCGCGACCGGCGGCGCGCGGAATGTGACGCTGCTGCCGCTGCAATCGGAGCGGGATTACGCGCGGATGATGGTGGACGCTGATGTGTGTGTGATCAGCCAGCGCAGCGGAACTGGCGCGGCGTTCTTCCCGAGCAAATTGCTTTCTTGCGTGGCATTCGGAAAACCGGTGCTGGCGGTGGCCGATCGCGAGAGCGAACTGGCCCGGATGGTGCAGGAGGAGAACCTGGGATGCGTGGTGGAGCACTGGGACGCGACCGAGGTGGCCGAGGTCATACGGAACCTCATGGTCAGCCGCGCCCGGCTGACGCTGTGGGGCGAGAACGGCCGCAACCTCGCGGAGCTGTTTGACGAGGAAACGGTGCTGCGGGAGTTCGAGCAAATGCTGGAAGGCGTGGTAACGCCAAGACCGCGCCGCGTGATCGCGGCCGAGCCCGAGATCGTCAAAAAGGCGTAGGTCATCTCAATTCCGCAATCAGAAGTAATCTTTGGTAAATAAACCGTTGAATGCGTCGCGGCGTACGATGTCCGCTACCGGGCGGCATCGGGCGGAAAGACTACCTGCCAGGCGGTGCGGAGGATGATGCCGAGGTCGAGGAGGGGGGACCAATTCTCGATGTATAGCATGTCAGACTCCAGGCGGTGGGAGACGGCCTGTACGGTGCGGGCCTCGCCGCGGAAACCGCGCACCTGTGCGAGACCGGTGATGCCGGGCTTTACGAAGGCACGGATGGGGAAGGCGGACATGCCCTGGGCGAATTGCGCATTGTGCTCCACGAGGTGCGGGCGCGGGCCGACGACGCTCATCTCCCCGCGCAGGACGTTGATGAATTGCGGGAACTCATCGAGCGAATAGCGGCGCAGGAAACGCCCCGCGGGGAAGGCGCGATCATCCGTTTCGTCATCGCCGGGCGGATGCATGGTGCGGAATTTCCAGATCACGAATTCCCTGTTTTGGATGCCCGCGCGCACCTGGCGGAAGAAGAGCGGCCCGGGCGATTGGGTCCGATGGATGATCCAAACAACGAGGGCCAGCGGCGGCAGGATGAAAAGGATGACCGGAAGCGAGAAGAGGATGTCGAAGCAGCGCTTGAGAGCGCGGTTGAGCGGATTCTCCAGCGGCTCGACGTGAAGGGCGAAGAAGTGCAGCCCATCGTCCTCAAACATTGAGATGGAATGGCCGAGTCGCTCCGCGAGATCGCTCACGATGAGGAGCCGCGCGCCGGATCGCTGCACCGGGTCGACAAGCGCGGCGTAATCGTCGCGGAAATCGATAATCACCACCTGGCTGATGCGATGGCTCGCGACGATGCGCGGCAGATCCTGCGTGCCGCCGAGCACCGGGCATTGCGGCGGGCTGAGGTGCGGATGGTTCTCGTCGCACAATACGCCGGCGCTGCGCAGGCCGAAGCGCGCCTTCCGCCGCAGCCATGGCGCGACGCGGATGACGCGATGGCAATTGCCCACCAGCAGCGTATTCTCCTGCCGTATCTCGCGGAATGCGATGCGTACCAGCGCGCCCGGCAGCACGCAATGGGTCCACAAAAGCACCGCGTAGAGCAGCGGTACAAAGGAGATCAAAAAGAACCGGGAGAGATGCCCGGTATCCTTCGCGAGAAAGAGAAAGAGCAACAAGCAGCCGAACGCCCAGTGCGTCTGGCGGGCTGCGATGGGGAGGTGCTCCAGCATCGACCGCTCATAAAGCGCCTCGCGAAGGCTTCCCGGACGCCCAAGTAGATTGCCCGCCACCAGCCCGATGGTGAGGACGACGCTGCAGGCGGTGTAACTGGAAAGGTCCACGCCATGAAACGCATGCGAGAACCGGGCGAGCACCGCGAACCAACCCCAAAACAGGAGTATGACCGAGGCCGCCTGAAGCGCGATAAACAGCGCCTCTACGCCGCGAATGCGGTTGGAGATCATGGGAGGGTTCTGTTGAGAGTTAACGAAATGCGGTCCGCCAATTCAATGCGGCATCGGGGTTGGCTTTTTCCCGGGGACCGTTCCATGGTTGGGGTTCGCTTGTCCAGTTCACCGGAATCCATGTCAAAGCGCGGTGTTGCGTTGCCGGCAACGGCTGCGGTGATGCTGGCGCTGCTGGCGCCGGCGCTGGGGGGTGGGACATCTTCGGCGGCCGAGTTAATACTGGGGGCGGGTATCGCGCTGGCGGTGATGACGCTGCGAACGCAGCGATTGCGGATCGGTTACTTTATTGGCGCGGGGGTGGTTGCAATCGCGATGCTGGACTGGGAGTGGCCGGCGCGCTGGAATCAGCTTCCATGGCGGGCGATGCTCGGTGAGCAGGGACTTCCACTGTTCTCCTGCACGTCGCCGGATCCTGTGACGAGCGAGGATGCGTGGTGGGTGCTGCTGGGCGGGCTGGTTTGGGCCGTCTGGTGCTCGGGCTTTGCATGGACAAATGCGAGCCGGCGCGCTGTGTGCGAGGCGCTGGCAGGTGGTATTGGGGCGATCGCGCTGGTGGCGGTCATTGAGCGCCATGGGCATGTGCCGATATGGCCTCCTGGGACGGGGCTCGGGCCTTTCGCGAATCGCAATCAGACGGCGTTGCTCTTTGCAATGGGGGCGTTCCTGACGGTGGCGTGCGGGACCGGGCGGCTGCGGCAATTGAGCAGGTGGGGCATGAGGATCGCGTTCGCGGCGGGATGGGTTGGCTTGCTGGGGGTCTACACGGTGGCGCTGGCGCTGGACCGGTCCCGGGCTGGGCCTCTGCTGTTTGTGGGGATGACGCTTGCGTGGATCGTAGTGGCGGCGCCGTCGGGGAAACGGAGGGTGGCGCCGGTCGCAGCGGGCGTGGCGGTGGCGCTGTTGCTGGGGACGGTTTTTTTGATCGCCGGTCAGGAAGTGATCAGCCGGCTGGCGGGTACGCAAGTGGCGGATTTTCGGCTCAAGATTTATAGCGACGCGCTGGCGATGATCCGCGCATCGCCGTGGACGGGGACAGGAATCGGGACATTTGACCGGATCTTTCCGCTCTACCGAAAGGCGTCCATCCTGCAGGAACGGGTGATCCATCCGGAGAGCGACTGGCTATGGCTGACGGCAGAAACTGGGCTGGTGGGCCTGCTGTCAGTGGCGGGGCTGCTGGCATGGACGGGAGCGCAGGCGTGGCGGGGGCTGGCGCGGACGGAGGAGCGTCCAATGCGATTGATCGCCTGTGTGGCGTGTCTTGGTTTTCTGGCGCACAGTTTTGTAGACGTGCCGGGGCATCGGCTGGGGACGATGATGCCGGCGTTGCTGCTGCTGGGGATGGCCTCGGGCGGAGATCTGCCGGAATCGCCCAGGATGGGTTGGGTATTGCGCGGAACGGCGCTGGCGGCGGTATTGTTCGGCTTTCTCCAAAATTCCGGGTCGCGCCTGCCTGTGAATGATTGGTGGATGTATGCGTACGGTGCGCAGGCGGAGGCTGGGCGCGGGCAACTGACAGAGGCGCTCGAGGATTATCGCAAAGCGCGCTTTCTGGAACCGGATTATGCGGGGCTCCCGTATGGGGAGGGAATCACGTGGCTGGGCGTGGCGCCGAAGTTTGCCATCGAGCCATGGCGGGAAGCGCTGCGGCGGATGCCATGGGATGGGCGTGCGGAGCTTTACCAGCAGATGCTGGCGCGCGCCTACCCGGCGCACCCGGAGTTGCACGCGGCGCTGGCGGAGCTGGGCGCAGGGGATGCGCGGATGGATCTGGAGTATCTAGGCTGGGCAACGCCGGGGGAGTTTCGCACGAGGATGGCACAATTGCTCGGCGAAGACCCGGGGCTGAGGCGCTTTGATGCGGCGCAATTGCAGGCGCTCTTCCCACTTTGGATGAGCAAGGGCGGTGCGCCGGGGCTCGCGCAGATGATGCCTCTGCACCCGGAGTGGATGGCGGCCGGATACCGCACGCTGGCGGAATACGACGCGGCTGGCGGCAATACCGCCGGCGCGCTGGCGCTGATGCAGCATTATCTCCCAGTCCCGAGCCTGCCCCAGCCTGCCGCGATGAGCCACGACGAGGCCGCACAGCGCTTCGCGGAAGATCACGGAGACTTCGCTGCCGGGCTGGCACTGTACGACGAGGCCATTGCGGCGGGGCGGGAAGAGGAGGCGCTGCAGATTCTCCAGGGCATCAGCGCGCAGCCGGGCTGCCCAAGATACGTGCATTACATGCAGGGGCAGTTGCTGGCGAAAATGGGGAGGACGCAAGAGGCGTGGCAGGCGCTGGATGCCTGCGACCCATGAGGACCTACGGGCTCACGGTGCCGGGAGCGCCGAATCCAGGTCCCGTGGTCGGCGGAGTCGGCGGCACGGGCGGGATCGGCGGGACAGGCGGCAATACTGTGTCCGGCGGAGGTGGCACTACCGACGCGATCCCCCCATCCACAGCCGAGGTGAGTGTTTCCGCCGACAGTCCCGGGTCCGCATCGAGCGCTGCCTGGACGATGGCCTCGGCCAGGGTGAGCTGTTTCGTCTGCGGCGCGAGGGATTTGCCGTCGGAGGTTTCCTTGTGATCGGTCTCCTTGCCATCCTGTTTATCGCTGGTGGCGATGCGCTCGGCGCGGCGCTGGAAATTGACGGTGACCATGCTCTCCGGGTCGGGCACATTGGCGACAGCGGCGCGAACGATGGCGGGAGCGGCGGAGCGCGGTGAAACCTTGACCGCGGCGGTGACAATATCGAGCACCTCCGACGGGGTGGCTTTAACGGCTGCGGCAACGATGGCGCCGATGTCATCCGGATGCGGATCGCCGCCAAGGGCCTGGATCGCGGCCTGCGCAATCGCCGGTGCGATCACATCGGCATCGGGACGGCCACAGAGCAGCACCAGCGAGACATACGCCGCGGCGTGCTCGGGATCGGCAATAACGCATCGCCGGACAGCCGTCAGCAGCTCGTTGGGGGACGCTTTATAAAGAGGCTCGCTGGACCCGAGCGCCTGCTGAAGCCGTCCAGCCCGGTCGGCGGCCCGGCATTGCGGCAACGCTGTGAATGCCACGACGGCGGTGACGCAAAGAAAGGCCAGGATGCGCATCAGGAGGGCAGAATTACCAAAATGGCGTCCCATCCAAAATGTTTATTTTTGAGATTGTCCCGAGTTGGGCCCATAATGCCGCCCTCAGTTACCTGTACATGCGTCAATCCCTCCAAACCGTTCGCTTTTTCCTCCTTGCCGCCCTGCTAATCTGTACGCGCGGACTGGCGCGGGCGGCGGAAGACTCGACGCCCGCGGCGCCCCGCGCGGAGGCGGTGAGCAGCCCGACGCCGGATACGGTGGTGTATGCCTCGACGGACCAGCTTGACGACAAGCGCAAGCTGACGATCGGCGATCACGTCTCCTACCGTGTGCTGGAGGACAGGAACCCGGCGGTGGACTTGATCGTGACAGATGCGGGGGACCTGGAGATACCGCTGCTGGGGCGCGTCTCCGCGGCGGGCAAGACCTGCCGGCAATTGGCCTATGAAATGAAGCCGGTGCTGGAGAAGACTTATTTTTACAAGGCGACGGTTATTGTAGCGCTGGACGCGGCTTCGCAGAGATCGCCGGGGCGCATCTATGTGACGGGGTTCGTCGCGTCGCCGGGGCCGCAGGAGATACCGCCGGATGAGGTTTACACGCTGAGTAAGGCCATCACGCGCGCGGGCGGGGTGGCGCAATTCGGCAACGACCGCCGGGTGAAGATCGTGCGCAAGGTGGCAGATGGATCGACGCAGACACAGGAGGTGGACGTGGGGGAGATCATCAACAAGGGTCGCATCGACAAGGACCCGATACTGCTGCCGGAGGACATGGTGGTGGTGCCGCGGAAGCTGATCAATTTTTAGAAAAAAATGCCGCGCCCCTCCAGGAAAGAACGTGAACCGCAGGCCGATGCCTTTGCGCTGCGCAACAAGCTACGGAAGTGGACGGTGCAACTACGCAAACGCTGGCCGCTGCTACTGCTGATTGTGGCAGCGTGCACCTTTGCCGGGGCGATCTGGGCCTTCCAGCAGCCGGCGGCTTTTCTCTCGATGTCGCAGATGGTGGTGGGCGGGAAGCTCACGGTGCCGGGCGGGGCGACTTACTCAGAGGAGTTGACTTACTTCATGGGTACGCAGGCGGCGCTGATGAAGAGCGGCGAAGTGCAGCGGCGCGCAGCCCAGCGCGTGGCGAGCACGCACCCGGAGCAGCCGGCCGGACCGGTGCTGCTGAATGTGGCGCCGCTGCCGAATACCTCGATCTTCGATCTCTCGGCGATCGGCGCCAATGGGGCTTACACACAGGCGTACCTGGCAGCGGCGATGACGGAATACTCCGCGATGAAACGCGATATGCGCTCCGAGATTTCCGACGACACGCAGGCGGCGATCACGGAGGAGCTGAAGCGGCTGGATGCTGAGATCGGCACGGGGCAGGCAGAGTTGGTGGACTTCCAGAAGAACAACAATGTCGGCTTCCTGGAGGAGCAGGGGAATAGCGCGGCGGAATACCTGGTGACGCTAAACCGGAACCTGGCGGACCTTAAAAACGAATATCAACTGCTGCAGAGCCTGGACCTGGATCCCTCGCTGGATCGAACGCAGAAGCATCAACTGATGCTGATGGCGCAGCACGATCGCGCGGCGGCGGATATGCCGTCAAAGGATGACGCAGCGGGCCTGGATGACGCGAAGTCCGAGGCTGCGGCGGTGGCCGATAGCGATGTGGACAAGGAGGAGCAGCGATTGCAGGCGCTGACGGCGCAGCGCGATGATTTTGCGAAGGTATTGCGCCCGGCGCATCCGACGATGGTGGACCTGAATGGGAAAATCAAAGCGGAGCAGCAGCTCATCGACACGCTGCGCAGCGAAGGGGTCGATGAGATGAAGACGCGGCGCGAATCGCTGCGGCTGGAGATCGACAACCTCAACAAGACCATCACCGAATGGGACGCGAAGGCTGTGGATGTAGGCCAGCGGATGGCCGATTACAACCGGATCAAGGACAAGGTGGATCGCGCTGAGGAAGTGTACCGGCAGCAACTTACCAATCTGCGAAACATCGATGTCAACAAGAACGTAGACCAGGATGTGATCTCGGTGCTCGATCCGCCGTCCGATCCCGTCTCCGTGCGGCCGGGGCTATGGCGTACGATGGCCCTCGCGGCCGGCAGCGGGCTGCTACTGGGTGTGGCGCTGCTGGGGCTGTTTGCGCACTTTGACGACTCGATCCTCGCGACCTCGACGCTGGAGGATGATTTCAAGGAGCAATTGCTGGCGCAAATCCCGCGCGTGGATGGACAGGGGGAAACGCTCTCGCTGATCAATGAGACGGATGAGCGGCATGCATTCGCGGAATCGCTGCGCGCGCTGCGGTCATCGCTGGTCTTCCTGCCGGCGGACGGCGCCGCGCCGCGATCCTTCCTCATCACCAGCGCGGTGCCAAATGAGGGGAAATCGACGGTGGCTGCGAACCTGGCGGTGACGTTCGCCTTTGCCGGGGCGAAGGTGTTGCTGATCGACGGGGATTTGCGGCGCGGGCAATTGCACATGCAATTTGGCCTGGAGAACAAACACGGACTGGCGGACATCCTCGCGGAGGAACAGCCGCGAAAATGGCGCGACGATGTAAAGATGACGACAGTACCGGGATTGAACCTGCTAACGCGCGGCAGCCTGATCCAGCATCCGGGCGAGAAATTCCTGCACCGCGAGACCAACCATCTGCTCACGGAGATGTATCGCGTCTATGATTACGTGATCATCGACAGCGCGCCGGTGATGGTGGCGGATGATACGACGAGCCTTGCGCCGAAGATCGATGCAACGATCTTTGTAGTGCGGTACGGCGCCTCCTCGATGCGCGCGAGCCGGAAGGCGCTGGACCTGCTCCATCGCAGACAAGCGAATGTCCTGGGGCTGGTCTGCAACGATGTCGAAGTTTCCGCGCAGGAGTATTATTACTACCGGTACCCCGAGTATTATGGGCCTGTGACGGAAACCGGCAGCCGTGCACGGTAACCTCTACCTTCGCGGCGCCGGTCGGACGTCTGTCGATTCGGAATAAGTCATCCATGAACCAGCCGATCATCGAGATCAGGAACGTGACGAAAGTGTATCAGCTTGGGACGATTGGTGCGACGCGGCTGCGTGACGACCTGGAGCGGGCATGGCAACGGCTGCGCGGCCAGACGGAGGGGCCAAGGCGGGGGGAGTTCACGGCGCTGGATGATGTTACTTTTGACATACATGCGGGGGAAGTCGTTGGCATTGTCGGGCGCAACGGAGCGGGTAAGTCGACGCTTCTGAAGATACTCTCCCGCATTACCCGACAGACCAGCGGGAAGATCGTACTGCGCGGGCGCGTCGCCAGCCTGCTGGAGGTGGGCACGGGTTTTCACCCCGATCTCACAGGGCGCGAGAATATCTTCCTCAATGGCGCGATCCTCGGGATGACGCGTGCGGAAATACGCCGGAAGCTCGATGAAATCATCGCATTCGCCGAGGTGGAGCAATTCGTCGATACGCCGGTTAAGCGTTACTCGAGCGGGATGTACGTGCGGCTCGCATTTGCCGTGGCGGCGCACCTGGAGCCGGAGATATTGCTGGTGGACGAAGTGCTGGCGGTGGGGGATGTGCAATTCCAAAGGAAGTGTATCGGCAAGATGTCCCAGGCTGCGCACAACGGGCGGACGGTGATCTTTGTAAGTCATAACATGGCGGCGGTTCGCAATTTGTGTACGCGGGCAGTGCTGCTGAACCATGGTCGTGCGGAACAGGCTGGCACGCCGGACGCGGTGATCGCGCATTATCTCGCGACCAACGCGACTGCGAATTCCTCAACGCTGGCAATGCCAAGCGGGGCCGAAACGGGCGCGCGGGCGATTTGCATTCACTTATCGACGCCGGGGGGAGAGCCGTGCGCGCTGTTTAGAATCGGCGAGCCATGGAAAATACGGCTGGAGTTTGAGCTGACGCGTGATCTGCGGCACGTGATCGCCGCGGTGGGCTTGCGCAGCGCGGAGGCGGTGCCGCTGGTGACATGGTGGTCCGCGCCAGGCGACTACGAGGCGGGGCGGTACGCGGTGGATTTTGATTGCGAGATCCCTTTCTGCGCGGGGGAAATCCATTTCGTGGCCGGCATTTCCTCGCACGAGAATACGCTCTACCACGCGGAGAGCCAAGGGAGCGTGACGATCAGTGAAATCGCCGTCGGTGAGCAGCCGCTGCGATCTTCCGGAACTGGAATCATTGCTGCGACACAGCGGCCGGCCATTCAACAGGTTTCAGGGGTATGAACATTCTCGGTCATCTATTCAACAAATCAACGCCAGCCGAGGATCAGGCCGGGAAGATGAGTGCGCTCTATGGGAGATTCCTCCGCCCCGGCGATCTCTGTTTTGACATAGGCGCCAATGTTGGAAGCCGGTTGCGGGTCTTTCGCAGATTGGGATGCCGGGTGATCGCCCTGGAGCCGCAGGAGTCATGTTATTCGGCGCTACAAAGGCAATTTGGTGCGGATCCCGCGGTGGTGCTGGTCCAGAAAGCGGCAGCAGCGAGCGCGACGGAGTTGGAGATGCTCATCGCCAATGCGCACACGATTTCATCGCTCTCCCCGGAATGGATTCGGAGGGTGCGTGAATCCGGGCGCTTTGCCGATTACCAATGGAATGATCGCCAGACAGTGCAGACCACCACGCTGGACGCGCTGATGGAGGTTTATGGCGCCCCACGCTTTATCAAGATCGACGTCGAAGGATTTGAAGCCGAGGTGCTCAGCGGGCTCTCCCGGCCGGTGCCGTATCTCTCCTTCGAATGGACACCGGAATATACCATCGCAATGGAGGAATGTATCGCGCGGCTTGAATCCATCGGAACCATTGAATGTGCTTATTCAAGCGAGGAATCGATGGAATTGACGACATGGGTGAGCCCGGACGCCCTGCGTCAAGTGCTTAAGCCGATGGAATCAGACAACCGAACATTTGGAGATATCTATGTTCGGTATCCGGCAATGCTGAAAGGCTGATCCTCATGCGCATTTTTTACGCAGCGGCCGCTTCGCCGAATCCGCATATCCCATCCACACTCTGGCGCGACAATCTCTATGAATCACTGGCGGAGATGGGGAACGAGATTGTTGAATTTGATTATGACCTGCGCGGGACATTCCAGCGGCTCTTTGCTCCAGCAATACCTGAAACCGCGGAGTCGCTCGCGGAAATCCGCACGGAAATCGGCGTCGCGCTGCTGGAGCAGATCGCGGCCGCTCATCAGATGGAACCGATTCAACTATTCTTCAGTTACTTCTACGACGCGTGCGTGGAACCGGCAGTGATCGATGCGATCAACGCCCTCGGCATTGTCACGGTCAATTGGTACTGCAACGGCTCGTACCAGCTTGACCTGGTCCGCGAGATCTCTCCGCATTACGCGTGGTGCCTTGTCCCGGAGCGGGACCGCCTCGCGGATTATGCCGCGATGGGAGCAAGGCCAATCTATTGCCAGGAAGCCGCGAATCCCCGCATTTATCGGCGCCTCGACGTCCCAGTGGACCTCGAAGTAACATTTGTTGGACAGGCCTACGGGGAGAGACCGGCATTGATCAGTCACCTGAAGGACCACGATATCAATGTCCGTGTGTGGGGTCCGGCGTGGGAATATCATATCGAGAGGCCCTCGCGGAATCCTATCAGGCAGGTTATTGATCGTTTCAAGAAGCAAAACTGGATTACATTTCCGCGGGAAATGATTGGTGGGGTACTTACTGATTCACAGTTGGTAGAGACTTATAATCGCTCCAAAATCAATCTCGGTTTCGCCACGTGCGGTGAAACGCACCTCGCTGACGAGCGGATAACGCAACTCCGACTCCGGGATTTTGAGGTGCCTATGAGTGGGGGCTTCTACCTGGCGGAATATACGGAAGAGCTTGAGGAGTTCTTCGAATTGGATCGCGAGATTGTCTGCCACCACGGAATGGAGGACATTGTGGAGAAGGTCCGGTATTACCTCTCCCACGATGCGGAGCGGGAACGCATTCGCGCGGCGGGCCACGCGCGGTGCCGGCGCGATCACACGTGGCGCAAGCGTTTCGAGATGGCGTTTGAACAAATGGGACTGCGCAATTTACCCACTCCCGCATGAAGTCCGGGCCCTCCATGCAGAATCTCGTTCTCGGTTGTGGAACCGATTACTCCACCGAACAGTTGCTGTCATTCGTATCCACACTGCGGGGCGCAGGTTATGACGGAGAGATTGCCCTGGTGGTATTTACGGATCAGTTGGATGTGCTGGCCCCCCTTGCACAGCGATACGGTGTCGTGTGGATTCCGATTCCACGGTATCCGCAATGGCTGCCGCCGGCATTTGCACGCCGATTGAAGAATAGAGGCCGGATACGGTTGGTTCATCAGGTCCTACAAGCGGTTCTTCCGCCGTTCCTCCGGAATCCGCGACTCCTTGATAGGTGTGGAATGCATTTGCAACATTTCTACCACATCGCCTGCGGCCGATATTTTATTTACTATTCCTGGCTTCACCGCCGACGGCACTTCTTCGCCAACGTATTCCTGACAGATGTGCGCGACGTGATTTTTCAAGCGGATCCGTTTGCCTGTTTTGCAGACGGGGCGTTGTGTTGTTTTATGGACCCCTCGGTAGCGCTCGGTGATGAGCCGATTAATGTGGAATGGATGACAACGACATACGGCCAGCGGTCCTGTTCGCGGCATCGAGGCAATCGCATCTCCTGTTCCGGCACGACCATGGGGGATGTCTTGTCGGTGCTCGAGTACCTCCGCCAGATGTGCGTGGCGCTGGTTAGGGTCCTTTCCAGAGTCACCGGTTTGCCCGGTGTGGATCAGGCCGTCCATAATTACCTGCTGTGGGAGAACCGCTTGCTCCCTGTTCGCCTTTGCGAGAATGGCCGGCACGCGGTGATGACATTGAAGAATGCCGACGCCCGAACGTTTGCCTTCGATGACGACGGGCGTCTCCTTAATGAGGACGGGAAACCCGCGCCTGTGCTGCACCAATACGATTTTCATCCAGATCTCTTTTCAAAAACAACACCGGTTATTCACGGCGATGCCACTGCCCGAAATTAGCATCATCATGCCGCTCTATAATGCGGCTGCCTATGTGCGCGAGGCGATTGCAAGTATTCTCCTCCAGGATTTTGGCGACTTTGAATTGCTGGTGGTGGATGACGGCTCATCCGATGGCGGCCCGGAGATTGTGCATTCCTTTTCCGACGAGCGAATCCGCTTCATGCCCGGAGGCATCAATGCCGGTCCCGCCGCCGCCCGGAATCGCGGCCTCGCCGAGGCACGGGGTCACGTCATCGCATTCTTTGACAGCGATGACATTGCCGCGCCTGACATGTTGAGCACCGTATTTGAATGTATTACCGGCGGTTATGAAATTGTAAGTGGATGGTACGATGAAATCGACGGGAGAGGAAAGGCAACCGGGCGCCAATCCAAACCGCGGCTCGCTCCAGAGAAGCTCGCGTCTGAGATGTTGTTCCACAATTGCATTGGCACCTCCGGCCTGTTGATGAAACGGGAATGTCTCGATGGGCTGGCGTTCGATGAAACCCTTGAAGTGGCATCCGATTATGATATGTGGGCCCGCCTGATCGTGCCTCACAGGGCTCTCTTGCTCCCGCGCGTGCTGGTTCATTATCGGTCCCATCCGGAGAATATCACTCATCGCAAGGCCGCAATTGAGGCCGGCTGTCTCCGGCGCATTTATACGCGACAACTAACCCGCATGGGCATTGAAGCAAGCGCGGAGGAACTTGAGATCCACGCCGGGATCGGCCACTTCACCGTCGGCACCCCGCAGGAAACGGTCCTGGCCGCGGAACAGTGGCTCCTCAAGCTCGATGCCGCGAACGTGATTGCGCGAACCTATTTCACAGCACCTTTTCGCGAAACGCTGGGCGATTATTGGTACGCCGTATGTCACAGCGCGGGCGCGCACGGGCTGTGGACGGTGAGGGAGTACTATGACTCGCCGCTGGCCAAATGGATATCGCCCACCGCGAAGCAACAATACGATCTGCTGCGGCTCAGCACGCGCGGGGCCGTAAAGAAACTTCTTCCGCGGGGTGAGCCGCCTGCTGCGAACTCTCTCACCTGACTTATGTGCGGAATAGCCGGCATCGTAGCTCCGCGCGCGGATCGGTATCGAGACCAGATCGGGCGGATGCTCACACGTATCCGGCATCGCGGTCCTGATGAGGAAGGGACGCATTTCTTTGATGGGTGTGCGCTTGGCCACAGGCGCTTGAGCATCATCGACCGTGCCGGTGGTCATCAGCCGATGCTCTCGCCCGATGGACGACTTGGCATTACTTTCAACGGGGAGATTTATGGTTACAAGGTGCTTCGACAGGCGCTGCCCAGCTATTCGTTCCACACAAGTTGCGATACCGAGTTGCTGCTGGCGTTGTACGAGCGGCACGCAACCGGGATGCTGGAGCATCTGCCAGGCATGTTCGCGTTTGCGCTCTGGGATGAATCACAGGGTACGCTCTTCTGCGCGCGTGATAGATTTGGAGAGAAGCCATTTTACTACGCCCTCGGGCGCGGCGGAGAATTTATCTTCGCATCGGAAATCAAAGCCATCCTCGCAACCGGTATTCTCGATCCGCAATTGGACCCCGCCGCAGTGCGGCAATATCTCCGGCTTGGCTACATCGGACCATGCAGGACCGTCTACCGCAACGTCCACACGCTGCCGCCGGCCCATCGATTGACTTATCAAGATGGCGTAATCGATGTGCGAAGGTATTGGAGCCTGCCGGACATTCGGGATGAGATATCGATGGAGGATGCGGTGGAACAATTCCGCCATTTGTTCGACCAGGCGGTGGCGCGCCAGTTGGTCGCGGATGTCCCTGTGGGCGGCTTCCTTAGTGGCGGGCTGGATTCCAGCAGCATCGTTGCCGTCGCGTCGCGTCATCATCAAGGCCTCAAAACGTTTTCGTTCGGTTTTGGCAAGGTTGTGGACGAGCTTCCATATGCACGCGAGATCGCGGAGCGTTACCAGACGGACCACCACGAGCTTACCGACGACGCGGGCGACATCGCGACGGTGCTCAAACGGATGCAACAGGTGTATGATGAGCCGTTCGGTGATTCCTCGAATATCCCCACTTACCTTCTCTCGGGCCTCGCCCGCAGCCATGTTACAGTGGCGCTGACTGGGGAGGGCGGGGATGAATTGCTCGCGGGTTATGATTTCTGGTATCGGCCGCTGCTGAACCTGGAACGGGCGCAGCATATGCCTGATATCGTCGCCACGCTGATTCGCATAGCTGCACTGGGATGCAAGGTGATGCGCAGGCCTCTCCCAACCTCACTCGCATCATTGCGCGAAGGTTTCTTCATGATGGAACACCACGATAATTGCTTCTCTGCGCACCGCCAGCGGACATCTTACTTCACTGATGTCGAGCTTGATGCATTCGGTCTGCCGCCGGATGGGCTGCCTGCAATGGATTCCAACGCGCGTGGGTTGGATGGTGTCCTGGCCTCGGACATCCAGGGATATCTACCGGGCGACATTCTGGCGAAGACCGACCGCGCCTCGATGGCATGGGGCCTGGAAATTCGCTGTCCCTTCCTGGATGTGGACCTCGCTTCGTTCTGCATCAGCCTGCCGTCGCGGCTGAAGATCGATGCCCGGCGCGACAAGATTCTTCTGCGCGAAGCCTATGGTGATTCATGGACCCCCCGCGTTCGTGCCCGCGCAAAGCAGGGCTTCGGCGGCTCCGTTCAGGCGTGGCTCGCCCAGCCGCCGGTGGCGGAGTTGAAAGGGTCCACGCTGGGCAATTCCCAGCATCCCCTCGCGCGCCTCCTCGATGTCCGCGCGACAGCCGCGCACGCCACGGCAGACAACCAGCAGACATGGTTGCTGCTGGTGCTCGGTGCGTGGCTGGAAGAACATCCCGCTTAAGTCGATCATGTCCCCGATCAAGAAACTGAAGCAATCCGTCATCCGGCTGCTGGAGTCGCGCGGTTATTGCGTCAGCTTTGGCGAACCGGCAACGCTCATGGGGATTGTCTCAGGATTCGACAAGGATGATTTCTTTTTCGTCCAGATCGGCGCTTACGATGGTCGGGAGGGGGACCCGATCCATGACTTTGTACGGCAGCGGCATTGGAAGGGGCTTCTGGTTGAGCCGCAGCCGGATGCATTCGCCGGATTGCGGTCGCATTACAAGGATTGCCCCGGGCTTCTGTTTGAGAATGCCGCCATCACCGCGTCCGGCGAAGCAATGCCATTCTATCGATTGAAACCGGAATACGCATCCCTGTTCCACGGAGACGCCGGCACGCTCTCATCATTCGATCCGGAACATATCCTCAAACATCTGTCGAAACCGATGACGACCTCGGAGGCGCTCGCGGTATTCGATGTCCCATGCATCCGGTTCGGCGAGTTACTGGAAAAGCACGGAATTACGCGCATCGATTTTCTTCAGATCGATGCGGAGGGCCTGGATGATGAAATTGTGCGGGCTATTGATTTTGCAAAAATCAAACCGGCGATCATCCGCTTTGAACACGCCCATATCGATCCGGCACGCAAGCAGGAGTGCATCGATCTTCTCCTCTCTCACAGTTACAAGCTGGTGATCGGGGCTTATGATATTACGGCATTTCAATCCCGTTGGATGTACGATTGATGAAACTCGCCTTTCTCATTGCGGCGCACGCGCATCCGGGCCTGCTGTCGAGGTTGATCCAACGGATTCAGGGTCCTGACTCGCCGGTTTTCGTACACATCGATGCCGGGCAGGATATTGCTCCGTTTGAAATTTCGCTCCATGAATGCGGCATTCGTGATGTTCGGTTTGTCCCACGAGTCCATTCGCAATGGGGATCGTTCGGGCAGGTACGTGCGTCGCTATCCCTGCTCAAGCTGGCATTGGAGCACGAGCCGAAAGCGGATCGATTCATCCTGATCAGCGGACAGGATTATCCATTGATGAAACCAGGGACCATGGCTACCTTTTTCGCGCAGAGTGACGGGAACGATTATCTAACCTGCAATCCGCTTCCGTGGGGTGCGTGGGACGGGGGAGGACTTGACCGGCTCCGGCGGTTCCATTTTGCATTAGGCCGGTACAGTTTTAGTTATCCCAGTGAAGATGTTCCACCCTCGCTCCGGGTACGCGCTGCTTATGCCGCGTGCGGACTACTGCTACCCCGGGAGCGCGCCCTGCCAACGGGGGTGGCCCTGTACGGTGGCTCGAATTGGTGGAACTTATCCAGGCGCTCGGCACTGGCAATCTTCGATTTCCTGCATGGCAATTCAAGCTTTGTCCGGCGGTTCCGATTTACCAAATCCGCGGATGAAATATTCTTTCAGACCGCGCTCTTGAACGCCGCCCCGGCGCCGACCTTAGTCAATGACGACCTCCGCTACACGCTATGGGATGGCGCTCGAGGAGAACTCCCAGCCACGCTGCGGGTGGACGATTTCGGCGCCATTGCGGCGTCCGGCAAATTGTTCGCGCGGAAGATGCATCCGGAGTTTTCGCTGGGGTTGATGAACCGGATCGACAAGGAACTGCTCAGTTAACGATGAAAGTGCTCCAGGTCAATAATCAGTTGCTATTGGGCGGCGCTGAGACAGTGATGCACCAACTCCACAATGGACTGCTCGTTCATGGAGATCAAAGCCGGATGTGTGTGGCGCTCGGGGCTGGTTATCCGCACGATGTTGTTCCATTCTATCCCCGGATTCTGAGCCGGTTTTATCATTCGCGATTTCACGATTTTACCGAGCGTTGTTTTCCTCGGCGGACGTGGACGGACCGGAGTTTCAGGAAACTCGCGAGGAGCGATGCGGATATTATCCATATTCACAATTTTCACGGCAATTATGCCTCGATTGCATCCCTTGGCCGTGTGGCAGCATCCAAGAAGGTGGTTTGGACCTTTCACGCTCTATGGGGCGTTACGGGCGGTTGCGATCATCCACGGGAGTGCATCCGCTACCAGGAAAGGTGCGGCGCCTGCCCGCAAGTTGGGCAATGGCCCGTCGGTGCTGAGGATCATACCGCAGAACAACTTGCGGAGAAACTGGCCCTGCTCTCCGGTCTGCCGCTGCACGTCGTCGCGCCATCGCAGTGGCTTGCGGACATTGTGAGTGCGAGCCAGGTGGGCAGGGAATGGAAAATTCATACTATTCCAAATGGCGTCGATCCCGCGCAATTTGCACCAGCCGAACGTAAGTCAGAGAAAATCTCCATCTTGATTGTAAATCGCGATTTCGCGGACTCCCGCAAGGGTTACCCGATGGTCAAACAGGCGCTGTTGATGGTTGAGCCGGCGGGGATTCGTGTAGTGATTGCAGGAGGGAACAGCCAGAGCGCGGCGGCTGAGCTTGGAAGACGTTTTGATTGCCGGAACGCAGGATACGTCCGCGACCGTGAGACATTGGCAAAGCTTTATGCGGAGGCTGATATTTTTCTCTTCGCTTCGGAGGTGGAGAATTTTCCATGTGTGATCCTTGAGGCCATGGCTTCGGAGTGCTGCGTGGTGGCCACTCCATCGGGCGGTGTTGTCGAGCAAGTCCAGGATCGCACGTCCGGCCTTCTCGCGTGCGCGATATCTGGCGAGGCGCTTGGCGAGGCCCTCCGCGTCGCACTCGGCGATGAGGAATTGCGTATCCGGCTTGGCAGGGCAGCGAGGCAACGTGTGATTGAGAATTTTACCGAGGAGCGGATGATAGCGCGCTATCTTGAACTCTACCGGGATGTGATTCGTGAAAATTAGCGCCTATATCCCATGTTACAACAGTCGCTCGACGCTGGCGCCTGCGATTCACTCGATCCAGGCGCAGACCCGGGCGGTCGATGAGTTGTTTGTCGTGGACAATGGCTCGGCGGATGGATCGGCTGGGCTGGTCGAGTCGATCGGCGTGCGCGTGATCCGCCTCCCAGGAGGCGGGCGTGGGACATCGCGCGCCCGTGCGATGGAGGAGGCGCAGCATCCACTGGTCGTGTGCTGTGACTCGTCCATTACCCTTCCGCCGGATTTTGTGATGAAAGCGGAGCGCTGGTTTGAGGATGATGCGGTGGCCGCTGTTTGCGGCAGGATCTCGCAGGAGGTCGCGCGAACTGTCGCGGATCGCTGGCGCGCCCGGCATCTTTTTCGTACGGATAAACGGACGGAGATTCTGGAACACGCGGATTTCACAACGGGCGGCGCGGTGGTGCGCGCGTCTGCCGTGCGGGATGTGGGCGGATACGATCCGGAGCTCGAGCACGGCGAGGATGCGGACCTCGGCCGGCGGCTGCTGGCTCGTGGGTACAAGGTTATCTTTGACCCCGCATTGACTTACTTGCAACCGGGCTCGAGTACCGTACGCCAGGTGCTGGAGCGCTATTGGCGATGGAACAGGGCGCGCAGCCGGATGGATTTTTTGACTTATCTCAAGCAGATCAAATACTCCATTACCGTCATGGCGCGGGAGGACATGGAGACGGCGGATATCGGCGCCGCTTTGATTAGTCTCGTCTCGCCACATTATCAATATTGGATGGATCGGTTTGAATGAAGTTTTCCATTGTTATCCCCACGTGCGACCGTCCTGCGCAATTGCAGGAATGCCTCCTGCGCGTCATGGCGCAGGAGGCGTCGAGTTATGAAGTGATTGTCAGTGACGACAGCCGGGCGGCGACTCAGCAGTACGCCGCTGACGGGCTGCGCCGGGTGCAGGGTCCGCAGGGTGGTCCTGCGGCGAATCGCAACTGCGGCGCGCGCCATGCGACGGGGGAATGGCTGGTTTTCCTTGATGACGATTGCCTGCCCGCGCCAGGCTGGCTTGCCGCTTACGAAGCCGCAGCCGCGCCGGGGCTGGATGTGCTGGAGGGCAGGACGGAATGCCCGCATGCCGATGGCTTCACGTTCCATGATATCGTGGAAAACGTGGTCGGCGGCGCGTACTGGAGCTGCAATCTCGCGGTGCGGCGGGAAAGGTTCGAGGAGCTTGGCGGTTTTGATGAGGACTTCACGCAGGCGTGCGCGGAGGATATGGAATTCGCACACCGGATGCGGGCGCGAGGCCTCAAGAGCCAGTTCGTGGAGGCGGCGCTGGTGATCCATCCACCGCGTCCGGTGAGCGCCGGGCGCCTTCTCGGGCGCACCGCGGCGCACCGGTGGATTCTGCTTTACCGGCTCAAGACCGGCGTCTCGCCTGGACTGGATTGCTCTGCGCCGCGCGCCATCGCGGACCTGATCGTGCGCGAGTGGCTCGACAGCCTGCGCCTCTTCCATCATCTCGGCCGGCGTGCAAATCGACGCCGGCTCAAGCAGATGACGCTGGAGGCGCTCTGGTGCTTCGTGAGTCTGCCGGCATTCCTGCCGTATTACCTGTTCTGGGAGCTGCGCTTCCGCCGAATGCTGTCGCGGCGCGCGCGGAGCCGTGGTAACGGGTAAGTTCATCCGCCGCCAAGAGCAGTGCCAGACCTCCCATCCATCCCCGCGAAGAAACCCGCATCCCGCCGCCTCGGTTGGTGGTTGCTGTTTGTCATCCTGAGCGCCCTGATCATCGATGGGAGCTTGATGGGATACCGCGGCTTCAAGCTCTACCTGGCTCTTTCGGCAGCTCGTAGCGAGTTTGAGCACGGCCAGTTGATGCGCGCAAGCTTCTGGGCCGGACGCGCACTGAGCATCGATCCAACCAATATCGATGCGGCGCGTCTCCTTGCGGACGTCGATGCTGCACAAGGGAACCCGATCGAGCTCTCCTTGCGGATGCGGATATCCCAGCGCGAGCCCGGCGACACGGCGGACGCGCTGGCGCTCGCAAGGAGCGCCCTGCGTTTTGGCGAGCGCGAGATTGCGCTTCATGCACTGGATGGCCTTCCGCAGGACTTCAAGGATCACAGCGCGGATTATCACGATCTCATGGGTACTTGCGCTGCGGCGGACAGTGAGCTGGGGCTGGCAGAGTCGCATTTCCAGAAGGCCGTGGAGCTTGCGCCCAATGATCCCGCGCATCGCGTCACGCTCGCGGCATTTCGCCTTGCAAACAGCACAAATCCCTACGCCCGCGCCGCGGCCACACTGGTGCTGGAGGGGACGCCGACCGACCTCGGCGCCGTGAGCCTCTACGCCACACGCGCATTGCTGGACGATGCGCTCCGCAGCGGGGAGCGCGCACGCGCAGAGCGTTTCGCCGCGCAACTCCATGCGTTGCCGGCGCATACCTTTGGAGACGATCTCCATTGTCTCGATGCCGCCATGCCCGGGCCCGATTTTCCCGCGGCGCTCGCGGATATTGAGCAGCGCGCCGCCGCCGATCCGCAAGCGGCGACGCAGACTGGTGACTGGCTGAATGCCCACGCGATGTCCACGGAAACGCTGCGCTGGATTCCCACGCTGCCGGAGAGCGTCCAGGGGAACATCCGCGTGCAGATGTCGCTGGCGCAAGGTTACCTCGGGACGCAGGATTGGAAGGGCCTTGCCGCGTGGCTGGGGAAGTGCCAGTGGGGCGATAGCGATTACCTGCGCCAGACGATGTTGATCCGCTGCAAGCGAGAGCTCGGCCAGCCATGGCAGGGCGATTGGGACCAGCTCGCCACGTCGGTCAATGCCACGCAGCCGGACGGCCTTTTGCTGGCACAATTGCTGATCGGCTGGCATTGGCGGGATGAGGCGCTCTCGCTCCTCTGGGTTGCGGCGGGCAAGCCGGGGACGGATGCGAGGGCGCTCGAATATCTGTGGGGCCTCTACTCGCAAACGAGCGACACGCCGGAGCTGATGCAGGTGGCGACGGCGCAGATCGCCCTCGAGCCGGACAGCCCAACGCGGAAGAATAATTACGCCTTTCTCTCGCTGCTGCTCAACGGCGGATCCGAGCATGCGCAGCGCCTCGCGAAGGACGCTTGGGCTTCCAATCCGAAGATACCCGAGTGGTCCGCGACCTACGCCTATGCGCTGCATCTCGCGGGCCGCGATGCGGATGCGCGGAAGCTGATGGAGAACCTCGACCCCGAGACGCTGAGACGGCCCGGCGTCGCGCTCTACTATGCCATCGTCCTGGCGGGGAATGGGGATACCGCTAAGGCGCGCGAGGCGCTCGCGCGGCTGAACCCAAACGGAATGCTGCCGGAGGAGCAGAAACTCGCGGCAGCGCTTGCGCAGCAATTGAATGTGGCCAGCCGGTGACCACGGATGGGGTTTGCGGTGAGCGGACATTTGGGGCCGTTACGCAATGAACGGCATTTTTTTACCACGGATTACGCGGATTTTTTGGATTACACGGATGGGGAGACTGGAATTCGCGGTTTGCGCGGGGGGTCGAGGGGATCGAAGAATTGGCCGCTGAGGGTGGGGGAGATTTTTGCGTTGATGCCGTAGACCGGGGGCCAGTATTGCGGGAGCCATGCGGTGCCGAAGAGGCGGTCTATCACCGGGAATATGAAGGCGAAGTTGCGGTCGCGATGCTCGTCATTCGTGTGATGCCAGTGGTGGAATGCGGGGGATGAGATGAGCCACTCGATGGGGCCGAGGCGCACGCGGATATTCGCGTGGATGAAGAAGGTCCAGACCGTGCCGATGATCATAATGATCGCCACGCCCTTATCGACGTGCGAGCCGGAGGTGGTCGCGAGGCCGAGCAGATAGACCGGCGCCAGACCGGAGAGGCGCGTGAAGACCATGTCAAACGGGTGCGCCCGGGTATTGACCAGCCAGTCCATGTGCTCCGCGCTGTGATGGATGGCGTGGAAGCGCCAGAGCAGCGGCACGGCATGCTCGGCGCGATGGCCCCAGTATGCGCCGATGTCATTGACCAGAAGCATGAGGATCAGCTTGAGCCAGAGCGGCCATGCGGCGATGGCGGAGTACCAGCCGGCGGGGTTCCATGCATGCAACGCCTGGGCCAGCAGCGCCAGCGGCACAGAGAGGACGGCCGCGGGAACGAGGCTGTTCACGAAATACCAGACGAGGTCCACGCCGATCTGCTTGCGCCAGATCTTTGCCGGATGCAGCGCGCAGAGCCGCTCCAGCGGGACGAAGATGGCCACCAGCAGCACCAGCCAGATCGCCAGCCGGCCGGCATCGAAGAGGAAGGCGAGCAATGGCCTGGCGAGTTGGTGGGTCATGTGGGCGCCCCGCTTTCCGGCCCGGGCTTACGCAGCGGTGCCGATCCGCTGCCTGCGCCGGCGCACTGTCTCCAGGAGGATGCAGCCCGCGCCGAAGCCGGCAAACACCAGCCAGTTTGAAAAATCCGGGATGAGCTCGAGGTCTGCCCCATTGATCAGGACAAAGGGCGGCTCGCCGTTCGGAGTGCCGGCCGCCAGGAAGGAGAGCGTCTCGGAGGTGCTGGTGGCGGTGTAATCAAAGGTCTGCTGCATCCAGCCGGAGAAATTTTCCGTGGGCAGGTTGTAAGTCGTGGTGGTGAAAGCCTGGGTCCCCAGTGTGACGGTCACGTTCTCCGTCGTCGCGCCGCTGAAGCTCTGCTGCTGGGCTGCGGCCCAGTAAAACTTGAGCACGTAAACCTGGCCGATCGTCAGGCCTGTGATCGTCTGCTTGACGGCGCCGACCTGGAAAGCGCCGTCCATCGCGATGAAATTCCCGCCCGCAGGCGGAGCGGTAATGGTGTCGGGGCCGCCGTTGTTCGAGCCCCACATGTAGGTATCGCCGTAACCCGAGGAATAATTGTACTCGCCCGGGGCTTCATTCGGCGCGCCGGAGTTCACCGCCGTCTTCGTGCCGGCGTCCATCGTGCCGGGTGCATAGACAAAATTGTAGCCGCCCGTGGTCCAACCCGTGAGAGAAAGCGTGCTGCCGGTTTCCGTGCCAAACATGCCGTATACTGTCGTCAGCGGCAGGGATCCCGTGTAGGTGTACTGGGTGAAATCGGCGTTCTGGATGAGGTTCGCCGAAGCCACATGCGGCCATACGAGCCCGAGCGACATGCAGCATGCGGTGAAGAGACGGGAGATTTTCACCGGATTCAGGCGGATGGCATCGTCAAGCGCGCGCCGCGATCAGCGGGGGCGGGAATGAGAGCAAATGATGAAGGGGAGCGGCGCAATTGGCGCATTGTGACGGGATTTTGGCTACTATCAAGACCGGACTTGCCCACCGGAGCAGACGGCATGCCCCCGGCGGCGTGGTGGCCGGGTCCATTTCGGACGCCGATGGTCGTTTTTGGAGAAAATGGGAACTGATTGGTGCGATTTTGTTTTAACAGGTTTTAAAAATTCAGGATATCGGGGTGAAAATCTCTTCCGTACCTCCCGAGCGTGTAGGCGAGCGGCTGACAGCGCACCAAGTTGGATGCGGGCTGGCCCTCCGGACCAAGGGAGTATTGCGGTGCCTCGCCGGTGGGCTGCACGTCGGCGGCCTAGCGTGGGGATTCGAAAAAAATTTTCACCTTAATTTGGCTTAATTTGCCTTAACTGCCTGAGGGCCTGTTGAGGTGATATGGCTGCAATGTACCCGATATTACCCTGGCAGGCCCCAAGGCGCATGTGTGATTCGGACCTGGCGAGGAGGAGTCAAGTTCGGACAGATTTTGAAGCGGTTGCCGGTGCATTCTGTTAGCCTTGCAGAAAAGACCTTGCTTCTCCTAGAGATTTTTTTGAACCGCTCTGCGCCAAGGACAGTGCTGACGCTCTCGGAATTGGTCTTCCGTCCCGCGGCTGCGGGAACACGCGGCAGATGATTCCAGTCTAGGGAGACGGCAACCCCGCCACCCTTCGATCCGAACATCTTCGGAGTTGGAAAAGTCAAGGGGCCCACCCATACCCAAATTGGACGGAGACAACGGACCACGGAGGCCCGCTACTCTACTCGGGGCGACATCCCACGGAGTTGATGTGACCTACCCGATTTAGTCGCGACGTTTCCACAGCAACCAACCAACGACTACTACGATCCCTCCAACGGCAACGAACAGCCATGTTGAGTTAGACTGAAAAACCTGTGTCATTAGCCCAGCATTCGGCCTCATCAATGGAGATGAAGTTCCAAACGGCGTCCCATTTTGGTTCGCGGAAGAACTTGTGCGGAAGGGCGGGGATGCCTGATCACCTGAGCCATTGTATTCATCCGCTTGGAGCTTTGCTTTACCGGATAGAGCGTCATCGAGAAAGCTCTTTTCCGGGTCGCCGTTCGGGGTACGAGCGCGAACTTTCTCCAGAAAAGAAAGGACGATTCGATTTTGCGCATTTTCTGCTAAAAATCCCGCCCTCTCCTCGGACGGTCCTAATACTGTATCTATGACTTTGTTATCAATTACGCCACTTGAGTACATGTCTCCAATTCTTTGAAGGAAGGCCAAGTATTCTTTATCGCTCAAATTCTCGCATCCGACGACGACTACGCATTTCTGATTGTCAGTTGGAGCAACACTATTAAAATTGTCCAAAATACCCCGCCAGTTCTTCGAGACGAAATCTTGAAATGCGGGTAAGCTAGGACCGCCTGCGAGTGCCATATCCTCTGTAATCGCCCCCGGAGCTTCCATGTATTGCCTAACATTGTCCGGCACTTCGAGCGAAAACGCTGAAATGGTCAGAAGGAAAACGCTCGTGAAGAGCATAGAGGTAACTATAACTGGAGCTTTCATGGATTTGACTGCGTACGTTGTAAGTTCGCGTTGTACGTTGTAAGTTCGGGGAAAGGGATTTGTTCTAGAACGTGCCAAAATCTGGTCGATTTCGGATTCGAGGCAAGCTTGCTACTGGCTGCGGTTTGCAGCCGTTTGAGGATGTCGGTGATGGCACTTCCATCCTTTTAAAGGCAGGCCCCGGTTACGTCGATCCGCGGTTGCAGGAACCGTTAGCGTCTGTACGCAAGCCATTTGAATATCACAGCTCCGAAACCCATCAGAAACAGGAGAGTGACAATCTGCCATTGAGAATGCCCTCGAAGATCATCGATCATTCTTCCATCGCCGGTCATGGTTTTCAAACTCCAAATGCTGCAAGTATGGCGTCACCCAAGCTTGTTCAAGAATCTCTTCCACCCCTGCCGGGGCGTGTCGGATGGGGATTGGGTTCCGGGGGCTTTAAGCGGCTGAGCGGAGCTCTGAGCGCCCCCGGCTACTATCGGGCTGGCCCTCCAGGCCAACTGTTACGCGCCCCGGCTCCTTTCGGGCAGGTTGACTCGGCTTTCCGCCTCGCCGTTTTGGGTGCGCCTGAGGCGCATTGTCTCGCTCCGGCCGGGTCTCCGGGCCAACTGGAGAGAGGGCGTTAAGACGGAGTGCATTTGACCAATGAACTTGCGTGACACCACACTTCCTCGCGGCAGCGGGGTGAAACCCGGGACTTGCCACGGGTGCGGGGGGCGGGCATTGACTGGGTTGAGATGACGCGCGTATTGGGAAAACGGTTTGGGAGCGGCGTCTTTCTTGTGGCGGTGGCGCTGGGGCCGGCGCTGCTGTGCTGGCACTTGCATGGGCTGTGGAATCCGGATGGAGATTATGCGTATGGATGGGCGGTGCCGCTGCTGGCGGCTTGCCTTTGCAAATTCCGCTGGGATGACCGGCCGGAGACTTCGGCTCCGGTCGAGGCGGCTCTTGTACTGGCGGTGGCGCTGGCGTTGATGACGCTGCCGGCGCGGTGGCTGCAGGAGGCGGCGCCGGAGCGGGCGATCTGCGCGTGGAGTTATGCGGCGGGGTGCGTGGGGATATCGCTCTCGCTGATCGCGATGTGGGGGGGGGCGGCGTGGGCGCGGTGGTTTGCGTTTCCGTTTGCGTTCATGCTGACGGCGGTGCCGTGGCCGCATGGGCTGGAGGCGCTGGTATCGAACAGCCTGATGCACGGGATGGCGGGGGTGACATCGGAGATCCTGTGCCTGACCGGCATCCCGAGCGTGCAGGTGGGGAACCTGGTGCATATCGAGACGGGGGTTATCGATATTGACGAGGCTTGCAGCGGGATTCGCTCTTTGCAGGCGATGGTGATGCTGTCGCTTTTCCTTGGGGAATTGTTCCGGCTGCGGCCGTGGCGGCGGGTGGTGCTGGTGGGGATGGGGCTGCTGCTGACGCTGCTGGCGAATATCGCGCGGACGGTGGCGCTGTCGTGCATTGCGTTTCACCAGGGGATGAGCGCGATCGATCGCTACCACGATGCGGCGGGGCTCGCTGTGTTGCTGCTGTCGCTGGGCGGGGCGCTGTGGGCGGCGGCGAAGCTGGGGCCGGCGCGGGCTGTGAAGCCTGCGCCCGGCGTTGCTGGAATCGCGCTGCGGCTGCCGACCGGGTTGTGCATCGCGGTGATTGCGTGGTTGATGGTCGAGGAGATGGCGGTGGAGGCATGGTACCGGGCTCATGAGCGGCCGTGGCAGGGCTGGAGCTGGGCGGTGCAATGGCCGCGGCAGAGCGCAGAATTTCATGACATCGAGATTCCGCCGCGCTCGCTGCGGCTGCTGATGTGCGACGAATCCCATGCGGCGGCATGGACGGAACCGGACGGCGCGGGCTGGTCGGTCTATTGGCTACGGTGGAATCCAGGCAATCTCTCGGCGGAGGTGGCGAAGGTCCACCGGCCGGATGTTTGCCTGAATGCGGAAGGGGCGATCATGCAGGATGACATGGGGGTGCAGATGGTGAGCATCGGCGCGCTACGGATCCCGTTTCACAGTTACACGTTCCGGCTGGGGGATAAGATAGTGTATGTGTTCTTTGCATTGTATGAGGAGGGGGGCGGCGAATCGGCAGACGCGGGGGTGCCGCGGTTCGAGGGGGTGGATATGCTGCAACGGGCGTTGCTGGGCCGGAGGCGGGTGGGGTTGCAGAGTCTGGAGCTGGCGCTGTCCGGGTATCCGACGGAGGAGGGGGCGGAGGCGGCTTTTAAAAGGCGCGTGGGAGAGTTGGTGAAGGCGCGGTAACTCGAGCCTTCAGCTAAAACTGCGGCGGTATTTCGCAATGATTTCCACGTTATGGCGGCCGATTGCACGGAACTGATCCGAAATCCGGGGCTCCGATGCGATGCGCTCCCAGTAACATCCCGCAAGTTCCACCGCGACCCGCCACGGGCGCATTGATTCCGGCAAGGGTGGCGGCGGATTGTATGGCTGCTCCGAAAGGCGGCCCTCCACGTCAGGCCGGTAAAACATCGGCAGCATGTCGTACGCCGGTGTCAGAGAGAGTGGGCGCGATGGGTCCAAAAAGAGACTGGCATTGCCGTAGTGCATGTCGGTATTCGCGATCAATTGGCCGAACCACCAGAGTTCCGCGAGCCTCCCGGCGTCCCCTGTATCAAGCCATCGAGCCGAAAGCAGGCGTTGCGAGGCGGCGACCCATGAGGTGTAAATCTCACCAAAGAATGCAGCATCCAGAGCCATGAGCGAAACCACCGCGCGCCGCCCGTTCACGCCGATGCGATCGAAGCGGGTAGACTCGAGGAACACCCGGCCACCGGATTCCACCAGCGTGGTCGCCGCCGCCGGAATCCCGTTCCCGGACAGCAGGACGGCGGCGATGTGCTCGGCCACGAGCAGATCCCGCCAGCGCTGATCCTCCGGCCGGTCGCTGCTGCCGCTGAATTTAACGATGACATGACGGACGGCGCCGTCCGGATCGCGAATGCGGGTAATGAATTTTGGCTGCTCGCCGGCCGCCGAGGATCCGGGCCATTCCCCTCTGAGCGCCTCCTCGGCCAGCCGTGGGTATGCATCCGCGCGGTCGGCAGCCGGCACCGCGGCGGGGGGATTCAATACGCGATCCTGGACCGCCATCAGCATTTGCTCTCCGATCACGAACGAGCCTTGCAAATCATGCCCGTACCGGAGCAATGCAGTGACCACGTCATCGGCGGTCCACGAAACGGGGTTGGGTGGAAGCCCAAGGGTGCGCGCATGGGTGCGAGCGAAGGCGCGGCCAAGGAAGCCCTGGGGCCGCAAATCCGCCAGGAACCAGGGAAGATCGGGATATAAACCAATCGGAAATTCCTGCCCACGCAAGGCGTCCCACGGCTCATCCTGCACGAGAGCCCATTGCCGGTTTTGCAATGCGTGGAGCAACCCGACGCGGTGCGGCTTGCCCTGGGGACCGATCGAGTAGAGCGGCCATGAAGACCCCGCTCCGTGGCTGGTGGCCCTGACCATCGCATAATGGCTTGCGGGGCCGCGGCCCAGACGGATCACGTCGCGGCCGGTGCGAACCAGGAGCCGGGAGAGGGTGGGCTGGCTTATTTGCAAAGCGTCGCGCAAGGCTGCGGCCGGAAGGGCGCCGCGGTGGCGGAGAGCGTTCTCGAGCTGTTCTTTGCTAGGCATTATGAATTGAATATGATATATACAACATGTTTATAATAAGCAATTTTTATCGAAAGATAGATCGATATTGAATGGATAATGAATTGAATTTTAAGAAGCGTGGATGGGTCACGGTAAGGGATGGCGCCTATGGGTCGTGCCTTAGGTGCAACCTATGAAGGCAGGGGCTGGGCAAATCAAAAGAACCGGGAGGTGCTGCCGGCCAGGCCGCCAATCGGGAATGAAAGTGAGTGTGCCGCTCCATTGACGGTCATTGTCAGAGATTGCTCTTTCTGCGTCGGATCGGCCACGCTGGTGGCGCCGGGGCGGAGGATGACGGCGCAGGGGGCGCTGGCGGAGATTGAGAGGTTGTCGGCCTTCAGGGCGCCGGGCTTGTAGAAGAGGGCCTCGGTCACGCCTGTGGCCGGGTCGCGGATGGCCTGGATATCCGGGGTGTTGCTGAGAATCTGGACGGGTGGCTTCGCGGCGCAGGCCTGCATCTTCTGCACAGTCATCCCGGGGAGGAGAGCGTAGGCATAGCTGGCGGGCGTCTGCGGATGATCGATCCAGATGGAGAAAACGTCTTCTGTCACGGGCGCGGCCTTGCCCGTGGAGTAAACATTCTTCCAGCTTCCCTCCTGCATTTGTGTGCCGGCCCAAACCTCGGCGGGCTGGAGGAACAGATACCCCTCGCCGGCCTGCAGCATCCACGTCACGCCATTGCGGGGGTGGAAGCCGGGGTCCAGGGGACCGGCCGAACTCTCGGTCGATCCATCCGCGAGGCGCTGATCGATGGATGTGCGCACGTCGGTTCCGGTGATGCCGGCGCCGAGGCAGACCACGCCCTGGTCCAGGAAAAACCACCCTTTCTTCGCGGTCACGCCGTCGCGCCGGTAATCGACTCCCTCAACGCCGTAGGTCCCATCCGACGCGCCGCCGGCGAAATCCGTGGCCATCTTCCCCACCGGGGCGAGCGAGGTGCCGCTGGCCATGCAGGTAACGCCCGGCACGCGACGCCAATCCCATACGGGGAAGATGTCCGCGTACTCCTTGCTGTCCTGGTAAAGAAATGTCGCCCCGTCCGCCATGTAGCGCCCGCGCAGGTTCTCGCCGTTCACCAATTCCTCGCCGATCACGCGATTCGAGCAAAGCTTGACCGAGGCATAAAAGCCGGGGCGCCGGTGGACCATGGTGTCGGAGCGGAAGAAGTTCACGTTCGCAGTCGTGCCGCCGCCCACGAGTTGCGAGCCCGCTGTCTCCGCAGCGGCGTATTCCGCTGCGTGGGCCGCGTCCGTGTCGCCCATCTCTGTGAGCAGCTTGAAGACCTGGACGCCTTTCCCGATGGGTGAGTGGGGAAACAATTGCCGGTCGCATCCGTTGATGTCCATGGCGGCATTGACCCGCATCATTGCCTCCCCCTTGATCGCAAAATTCCGCAGCAGCGCCAGCTTCGCCTCGGGCATCGCCAGCGCGGTACCACGCCAGAGGCGCGCCCAGCCGGCCATCTCCGTGGCGAAGGAGAGGCCGTAATTGCCCATCTGCTGCTGCGGCCCGTGCTGATGAAAACTCCAGTCTGCCTGCAAGCCCTCCCGCGGCGTCACCGCGAGCTCCGCGAGGATGATGTCGCGCGCCTTCTGCGCCAGGGCCGCGTCATTCTCGACGAGCGCCTTCCGGAAGGTGATCCCCGCCATCCAGACCAGGTTCTGGCCGGTCCTCGAAAACGTGGCGCGATCGACGATTTTCAGCGCCGCCGCCTTGTCGGCCGGGGTCATCGCGTCGCCCATCAGCAGGAGGATCTCCGCCATTGTGCGCGGGACGCCGATCTCATTCTGCCACCAGTTGGGGTTGCGAAAATCATGGCTGATCCAGTAGTGCGCGGCACGCAGCGTCGCGGCGTTGAGCTTTGCATCGGGCTGGGCGCCGGCACTCAGTTGCGCTGCCTCGTCCGCCATGGAGAGCGTGCGCTTCAGGTGCTCGGCGGTCTTCCAATTGTCGCGCGTCTGGTCCTTGTAATCGATATCGCTCCAGCTTCCGTCCGGCTGCAGCTCTGCTGCCCAGCGCCGGGGAGGATCGGCCCCGGACCATGGGTTTGGGTTATCGGGGTTGTAAAGGTACCACTCGTACTCCCGGGCCTGCTCCTTGAGCCGGCGCATATCGTCCGGGCCGGGCTGCGCGGCGCTTGCCATGCCCGCGCAGAGGAGCATCAGGCACCATAGCGCCCGATTCATTCCGCCTCTTTCCTCCGCAGCTTCTCAAACTCGGCGAGCGCGGCGCCCACCACCTGGTCCATATTGTAATAGCGATAGGTCGCGAGCCGGCCCACGAATGTGACGCCGCTCTCCGCCGCTGCACGGGCGGCGTACTTCTCGTACAGCGCCCGCGCGTCCGGCGCCGGCACCGGGTAATACGCCTCCTGGCCCGGGCCGTAATCGGCCGGGTACTCCCGCATGATGGTCGTCAGCGGCGACTGCTGGCCGGTGGCGTGCTTGATCTCCACGATGCGGGTGAAGGCCTCCTCGTTGGGGTAATTGACCTGCACGGCGGGCTGGTAGAACTCCTGCTCGAGGGTCTCCGGCTCGAATCGCAGCGAGCGGTATGGGAGCGGGCCCTCGCAGCAGTCGAAGTATTCATCCACCGGGCCTGTGTAGATCATGTGCTTATAACCAATGCACTGGATGACCTCCCGGTAATCGGTCTGGAGCATGAGCTTGATGCCGGGCTGATTGAGCATTCGCTCGAACATCCGGGTGTAGCCTTCGGCGGGCAGCGCCTGGAATTTCTCGGTTAGATAGCGGTCGTCGCGGTTGGTGCGGATCGGGATGCGTCCGCAGACGCTGGCGTCCAGGTCGCGCGGGTGGCGCCGCCATTGTTTGAGCGTGTAGTTTTTAAAAAACTGATCGTAGAGGGCGTGGCCGACCTGCGAGATGATCACCTCCTCGGAGTTCTTCGGCTCGGCGATGGGGACGCGCCATCTGGCGAGCGTCTCCTCCATCTCTGCCGTGGTCGATGGGCGGCCGAGCAATTGCTCGAAGGTGTTGAGGTTGATTGGGAATTGCCAGTGGCGGCCATTGGTCCAGGAGAGAATCTTGTACTCGACCGGATGCCAGTCCGTGAACTGGCTGAGGTACTCCATGATCCGGTCGGAGTTTGTCCGGAAATAGTGCGGGCCGTAGCGGTGGAGGAGGATGCCGGCGGCGTCGTGGGAATCGTGGGCATTGCCGCCGATGTGGTTGCGCTTGTCCACCACGAGGCAGCGCTTGCCGCACTGGGTGGCGAGCCGCTCTGCCAGCACCGCGCCGGCGAAGCCCGCACCGACGACGAGGTAGTCGAACTCAAGGGGCTTCAAGCGTGCTCCTCGCTGGATCTGATCGGACTGCGGGTGGTCATCGGGACGAGTGCTAGAACTTGTAATAAACGAACGGGGCGTTGCCGTGGCCTTTGATCCAGCAGGATAGGACGATCAGGACGCCGAGATTGACCACCGTTGCCTGGACGAGGCCGGGCAGGTTCGTGAAGCGGAAATTGCGGCGGGCGACGATGTCGCCGGCGAGCAGCACGGCAAAGAGACCGAGGCATTTCTTGATATCAGTCACCGTCGAGCCGGCCAATGGGGCGCCGGGATGCAGGGCCATGCCGCGAAGGGCGACTGCCGCCTCCCTCATGAAATCCAGGGAGAAAATCGAGTGATAAATGACCAGCGCGTCCGAGATGGTGCCGGCGCGGTAAACCACAAAGCCGAGCGTCGCGAGGAAGAATGTAATTACCACCCGAGCGACAAACAGAATGCCCTGCGGAAAATGTAACTGCTTCCAGAATTGGTCGCGTTTCTTGAGGGTGAGGAACGAGCCGATGGCGTAGCAGCCGTGGATGATGCCGAAGAATAGATAACCCCACTTTGCCCCATGCCACGCGCCCAGGATGGTGAATGAGATCAAAAGCGCACCAATCATCCCCAACTGCGGATACCGCCGCCAGGTCATCCGCAGCGGGGCAAAGATATAGTCGCGCACCCATGACGAGAGGGAGATATGCCAGCGCCGCCAGAACTCCGGAATGGTGGGGCTCAGGAATGGCTGGGCGAAGTTATTCATCACATCCAGCCCGAGCAATCGGGCGCTGCCGATGGCGATTAAAGAGTACCCGGCAAAATCGGCGTAGAGATAGAAGGCGTAATCGACAGAGGCGAGGAATTGGTCGAGCGCGGAGTAAGTGCCAGGGCTGGCGTAGACGGCATCGACCGGGCCGGAGAGGGTATCGGCGATGAAGACCTTCATGACGAGGCCGAGCACGATCATCCTCAAGGCGGCGATGGCGCGGTCCGCCTTGAATGGGCGGTCGAGATCCAACTGCGGCATCAGGCCCTGCGCGCGCTCGATGGGGCCGGCGGAGATAATGGGAAAGAAGGCGAGGAAGAGTGCCATGCGATCCAAACGCCGCTCGGGCTCAACGACCTCCAGATAGACATCCCACAGGTAACCGAGCGCGGCAAAGCTGAAGAAGGAAATGCCGGCTGGAATCACGAATGACTTAAGGTCAATCCCCACTCCCGAGCTGGTGGCCGGATGGACCAATCCCAGAAGCGGCGGGAGATACTTGAACAAGAGGAGCGGCGTGAGCAGCACCGCGCAGACGAGTGTGAAGAATAACCCGCTGTTCTTCTGTCCGGCGCGCCGCTGGAGCATGATCGCGCCGCCATAAGCAATCGCGGTAACTCCGAGGAGCACCGCGATATAATAACCGGAAAGCTCGTAGTAAAAGAAGTAACTTGCCGCCAGAAGCAGCACGCGCCTTTGCGCCCCGGTCTTTAACGTATAGAATAGAATGAAGACGATGATGAGAAACACCATGTACTTCGGGTCACTGAGATTCATGCCATTCCCCCGGGGTGGACATCGGAGAATGTTTTTTCAATACGGCTGGACATGGGGTTGATAGTGATTTTTTGGATCCATACGGTCAAACTGAAAGGGTTTTCCGCGTCCACCGGAAACGGTCCCGGCGGCGCGGGCGGCCTCGACGCGGCGGCAAGTTTGTAATATGACTGCGTGCCCTTTTGAAATGAGCAACCAAAGCCACTCCCCTGACCGCCCCTTGCTGCTGGAACAGTGCTTCACCTCCGACGCGCAAGCTGCTTTCTGCCGCCTGTCCGGGGATTACAATCCGATCCACGCGGACCCGGTTGCGGCTCGGCGCATGATGGCCGGGGGGCAGGTGGTGCACGGGATCCATCAAGCTCTCGCGGCGCTGGAGGCGGCGCTGTCGCAACAGCGGGCGGGCGGCCAATCGATCCGCCACGTGACCAGCTTGAAGGCGGTCTTCAAAATCCCGGTGCGGGTGGGAGATACGGTGGGCTTTTACCTTTCCGCGTGTGGCAATGAGGGGTGCGAGATTGAATGCAGGGCGCATGGGAAGCCTGTCTCGAATATTTCCATCGGATGGAAAGCGGGGGCGCCGGTGGCGCAGCGGGTGCCTCCGCCGCTGGCTGCGGAATCGGCAGTTGAGCTTGGATTTGCGGAGATGGAGGGCATGGCCGGGAGCTTGAGCCTTGGGCTGGATGAAAGCCTGGCGGGTGCGATGTTTCCAGCGGCGACCTCGGCGCTGGGGCCGCTCGGGATTGCAGGGGTCCTGGGCCTGAGCCGCCTGGTGGGGATGCACTGTCCGGGGTTGCATTCGCTCTTCGGCGATCTTGCGGTGACGTTGGGGAGCGCTGAGAGCGGCGACCGGTTACATTACCGGGTTTGCGGAACGGATGAGCGTTTTGCGAAAGTGCAGATGGAGGTGAACGGCCCGGGCATCGCGGGCCGGTTGACGGCCTTTCTTCGTCCACGGCCGGAGCGGCAACCGGGCATTGAGGAGGTTTCCACGGTGGTGACGCCGGGGAGCTTCTCGCAAAGCATTGCGCTGATCGCGGGCGGGTCGAGGGGGCTGGGTGAAATTACCGCGAAAATCATCGCGGCGGGAGGCGGGCTTCCCATCATCACTTACTACCAGGGAGCGGACGATGCGCAGAGGATCGGAGCGGAGATTCGCTCCGCGGGCGCACGCTGCGAGGTGTTGCGGCTGGATGTTCGCTCAGCGGCAGTGGAGGCGCTGCCGGCCGATCCTCGGTCGCTGTACTACTTCGCCACGCCGAAGATTTTCGGACGCCGGCGCAATTTCTTCGACTATGAGCTGCTGCGTGATTTTGAAGAGGTCTATGTCGTCTCTTTCGGGCGGTTGATCGATCGGCTCATCGCAGGCAGCGCGGGAAAGCTGAAGGTGTTTTATCCGTCGAGCGTGGCGGTTGATGAACCACTCCGGGGGCTGTGGGAGTACGCAATGGCGAAACGCTCCGGCGAGGAATTGTGCGACTTTTACAATCGATATTCAGGCCAGGTTGAAATCCTCATCGACCGCCTCCCCCGCATCAAGACGGACCAGACGAGCACGCTGATGGAAGTGCCCGCGGAGGATGCCCTTCAGGTCATGCTGCCGCTTGTGAGCCGGATGGAGACTTCGATCCAGGAATCAGGCGCGGTCCCGGTTTGATCGCGGCGCGCGGCGCCTCTTTTACGGTGGCAGGAGGATGTGATCGGCGGCGGTGCGGTCTTTTTCCAGCCGGCGATTGAGATTCGAGAGGTCCAGCCTGGGCAGGACCGGGTGAATCCGCGGATCGGCGAGGATTTTTTCGATCACCATGGCGGTCAGGGGCTCGCCCGGGTGCACGCCGTCGAAGAAGTAGCGATAATCCTCCGAATAGGGCGGGCAGGTCTCGAAATCGAAGAATGGGATCCCGAGCTGGTCGAAATATCCACTCGCGACGTGAGCGCGAAAATCTTTCAGAAGGGCATAGTTCGGGTCCGCCTCGATCGAGCGCAGAGTCGGGCCGAAGAACGGCATTTGAACGGCGGCCATCGGGATGCCCATTTTTTTCCCGAGGTCCACAAATTCCTTCAGGGCGGCCATCTGGGCGGGTTCCATGGTTTGCCCCCCGGTGATGTAGCGCTTCCAGAGAGGGCGCATCATGGCGTCGAGGGATCGCGAGCCCGGGGAGACGGCGTCCATGCCGGGTTGCTCCGATCCATCCGCGCGGGTGCCGTCGCCAGAGAGGACCGTCAGGATACCGAGGGCGGGACGATTGAGATAATCCCGCCTCTGCCAGAGCAACCTGGGGTATTGAAGCAAATAGGTGACCGTGTTCTCGGTCTCAATGAGGTTCTCGGAAAGAGTGTCATCGTATACGGGCGCGAGGTCCTTGTACTCCTCGTCGTACTTGCTGCCGAACATGAAGAAATCGACGTTAAAGAGGATGAATTTCGGGCGGTAACCCGGTGGGAAATGGCGCACGAGATCGGTGTAGGTGTAGAGCGGCCATGCGACGCGGGACATGTTGTAGAAGGTGTAGGGATCGAACATGGCGGCATTTGCCTGGCCAAATCGCGATTGACCCATGACCAGCACCTCGGGTTGTTTCTCGGCGAGGATTGCGAGCTTGATCCGCGCGAGGCCCTGCACTCTGGAACCCATCCAGACGAGGTTCGGGTCCCGGTCCTCCGCGCGCCGCATCGCTGCCGCGGTGTAGGTTTCTCCAAGGCTCCATCCGAGCCATTCCGCAGCGGCGATCACACAGAGGCATGGAAGGACTGTGGCGCAGAGGACGATCTTCACGAAGCGGCGCCATTCGTGGCCCGCCGCGGGTGGCTCGGGCGGCGGGGATGGAAGCGTGGGCTCGCGAGTCATGATCGGGGGCTCGAAACCATGCGCAAGAGGACCCTTGGGCTCAAGGTTCTTTGATTGTGGTGGGACGCAGGCTGGCGCCACCGGAGGGGAGCAGGGCAGGCGGCAGCTATAATATGCGGCCTCGTTTGCATAGTTTCCAGTTGCCTGATAATAACCTCCATCATACGGTCCCGGCCCCTACCTTATGCAACTTGAGGATCCAGAGGTCGAAATATTGCTCCCCGTGCATAACGAGGGAGACAGTATCGAAGCGGTCATCCGCGAGATTCACGCGGAGATTTCCCCTCGGGTACGGATGCAATTCATCATCTGCGAGGATGGGAGCCGGGATAATACCAAGGAGGTGCTGACCAGCCTGGAGCCGCAGTTCCCGATGAAGCTGATGATCGCCGCGGAGCGCAAGGGATACTCCCGCGCCGTGCGTGACGGGATCGCCGCCAGCACGGCCCCCTTTCTCCTCTGCCTGGACTCCGACGGCCAATGCGATCCGAAGGATTTTTGGAAATTCTGGGAAGCACGCGACAACCAGGATGTCATCCTGGGATGGCGCGTGAAGCGGGCGGACCTCGCGTGGCGGCGCATCTGCTCCGGGCTTTTCTATTACGTTTACCAGTTCATGTACCATGTGCCGGTGCATGACCCGAGCTGCCCGTACATGCTGGCCAAGCATGCAGTCATCGAACGGCTGCTCCCGGAGCTGGGGGAGATGCAGCAGGGATTCTGGTGGGAATTCATGGCTCGCGTCCATCGCCGCCATTACACGATCCTTGAGCTGCCGGTGCAGCATCGCGACCGCATCGCCGGGGTCACGCAGGTTTACAAGCTGGGCAAGCTGCCCGGGATCGGCTGGAAACACTTCATCGCGCTCTTTAAAATCTGGGGCCAAACCCGTTCCTGACACTCCCTCCCCATGAGCCAGATATCCTCGCCTCTCGATCCCAAGGAAGACCTCATCGTTATCGCCGGGGCCGGCGGATTTATCGGCGGTGCGCTGGTCCGGTACTTCCGCGAGAAGGGTTTTGCCCGCATTCGCGCGGTGGACAAGAAGTCGGTGCGGGACTGGTACCATGTCTCGCCCGGCGTGGAGAACCTCTCGATGGACCTCCGCAATGAGGAATATTGCAAACGCGCTGCGGAAGGCGCCCGGGAGGTTTACAACCTGGCCTGCGACATGGGCGGGATGGGCTTTATCGAGCTCTACCGCATCGAGTGCCTGCGCAGCATCCTGATCAATACCCATCTCGTAGAGGCCGCGTCCAATGCCGGCGCGGAGCGTTACTTCTTCTCATCCACCGCCTGCGTTTACGACACCAGGCTCCAGGAGGACCCGCATTGCCGCGCCTTGCGCGAGACGGACGCCTACCCGGCGTATCCGGAGCGCGGGTATGGATGGGAGAAGCTGATCTCGGAGATTTTTTGCCAGGAGTACACCGCCGAGCGCGGACTCAAGACTGCCATCGCCCGCTTTCACAACGTCTACGGCCCGTGGGGCACATGGGACGGCGGCCGCGAGAAAGTGCCGGCAGCCATCTGCCGGAAGATCATCACGGCAAAGGACAAGGGCCTGGACGAGATCGAGATATGGGGCGACGGCGAGCAGACGCGCAGCTTCATGTACATCGAGGATTGCCTCCATGGCATCGATGCGATCATGCATTGCGAGCAGCTCAACGCCGTGCCCATCAACCTCGGGTCCAGCGAGATGATCTCCATCAATCAGCTCGTCTCCATCGTTGAGGAGATCGGCGGGGTGAAGCTCAAGCGCAAGTACAAGCTGGACGCCCCCAAGGGAGTCGCCGGGCGCAGCAGCGATAACACAATGATCCAGGAAGTGCTCGGCTGGCAGCCTTCCATCAAGGTGCGCGACGGGCTCAAGACCACGTACGCCTGGATCGAGCAGCAATATAACGACCGGAAGGCCGGCAAGCGCACGGTGCGGGATACCATTTAGCTCCCGAGAATACCGTGAAATCCGGTTCTACAACGGCCTCAAGCTTACCTGGTGGAACTCTCAAGACAGCCGTTCTACTGAGTGTGTGTGCGGCGACCGCCTTTATTGTGCTTGGGATTGTAAGTGGTCCCAATGTCATCCGTCACTATGCTTACATGGCTTCGGGCGCCTCTCTCGGGGTTACGCTTGGCCTGCTTGTAATCAAACCAATGCTGGCCGGCTCTTTGGAGCGGTCGACGAGTTATCGCTCCGGGATCTTCCCGATTCTTGCCGCCGGCATGTTGCTGGCGGCTATCTCATATTGGTGCGGGATGCGGCAATTCGGAGGGGCGGACCAGGGTGCGGATGTCGATGTCGCCTGGAGGTTAGTGAACGGGCAGAGACCCTACATCGACTTTCCTTGCACGGTGCCGGTGGGATTTTATCTTGGCGCGGAACTGGCCTTCCGTTTGTTCGGCGTCTATTGGCGTTCCATCGTATTATTTAACTCACTCTGTACCTTCATCTTTCTCATTTGGTTTTCCCAAATCCTGCGCACGGTATTTCGAAATTCCGCCTTAAATTTTTGGATCCCTCTTTCGTGTATCATGGGCACGATGGTGGTTGCCTCCTTTTGGTGGTACAATCCCATCACAAGCGTCGCCGCGGCGCTTTACGCAGCCGCCGTGGTCTCGGTGATCCTTGCGCCTGCCCATCCGTCACGCTGGTTGTCGTTATGTCTGAGCTTGTACCTCGTCGCGTTGATGAAGCCCAATGTCGGCGCGCCGCTGATCCTCGGGGGCAGCATCACCCTGTTCGCCTTTCGCCCGACGCGATTGCTTTCGATACCGGCATCGCTGATCGCCCTGCTTCTCTGGTACCTTACCATCCGGATCCATGGTTCCACGGTCCACGACGTCGTTGCCAGTTACCTTTCCGTGGCATCCAGGGGGATGGTGATGACCCGTCTTTTTTCCGGACTGCGCTGGCCGGAGTTGACCCTGAAGGTGTCGCTGCTGCTGGCTGCGCTGGTTCCGTGGTGCGAGCGATGTTTGCGACGGAACACCGGCGATTCCGCCGGGTGGCCGGTCATGCTGTTCGCATCGTTTTGTCTGCTGGCGGGTTTGTACGGTTGCGCGAATAACTCCGATGCGCCGGCCGTTCACATGCCACCGCTGATCCTGGCCGCATGCTTTATCGTCGCCAATCCTTGTCCGGATCGGCCGCTTTTGATCTTTGCGCCCAAGTGGACACGATATTTCACTTTCCTATGCGTATGGCTCACTTGCTTTGGGCTTGGCGAGGCATTGGTCCGAGACCGGGTCAGGAACATCGGAGACTTTTTTGAGTTCACGGAAGATCCGAGCCCGCTCCCGGCGCCGTTCTTCGATGGCCTTCATTCGGGCCCCATTTTCCATTCAGTAGTGCGGCAAATCGCGGATCTTTCCGCAGCGGACGGTTTGTCCCACGCATTTTTCGGTTTCCGGCTGGAATGGGCTTACGCGGCGTTCCATGTGCCGGCGCCCAAAGGTCTGCCGATCTGGTGGGAACCCGGTTCCACGTTCCCTGCGGCGGAGGAAACCCGGTACGAACAGGACTGGCTCTCGCGCCGGTTCAACCCCGTGTTGATGATGGACCCGACTTTCCTGAGCCCCCGGTTTTGCGATGGAATTGCCGCGCGCTACGGCCTCCGCAAGGAGGAGGATTATCACCGAAAGGGATTGGCTCCCTACCATGAATTGGTGCTTCGGAGCGAGCCGGGACCGCCCCTCGCTCAATGGCTGCCGTGGAAGTGAGTTGCATCGATTGGCAGGCCAGCAGCCTGAAGGCATACACGGTGATCGGGCAATCGGAGAGCCGCATGGCACCGCTATTGGACAATTAGAGGCGCGGTTCAGCCGCAGCCTTCCATCCGGCGAATGCCGTCGCGCAACGAAACCCTGGGCGCCCACCCGGGCACTGGAATCGACTGGCGCCAGGGAATCATGACCTCGCGATCCCGGTATGGGCGGAGGCCCCATTGTATTGGTATCTTCGTGTGAATCACTTCGCCATAGATGTCCACGACCTCGCGGAGAGAGATGGGGCTGCCGGACGAGACGCCGTAAATGGCGTGGACGCCAGGGGTGGCGGCTTCGATTAACTGCGCTGCCATGACATAGGCGTCGACCACATCGTCCACGTACACCAGATCGAGTAACTGCGCGCCGGGAGACATTGCCAACGGAGTAGAGCTTTGGCTCGCCCTTCGAAGGAGGTTGAACAGTTTCGGGCGGGTATCACCGGGACCATAAACATCGAACAGGCGCAGGGTCACAGCGGAGAAACCGGCAGTCTGAAGATAGAAAGTCAAAATGGATTCGAACGCCTGTTTTGTGGCGGCATAAAGGCAAACCGGATTATAGGGAGAATCCTGGTAATGCTGCCATTGGGTCCCTGTATTGACGATGCGAGTGGCGGAGCACCGGGACATTGCCTCGAGAAGGTGTGCGCCAAAGAGGATATTGCTTTCAATAAGCGGGGTAACCTGGGGCGAGTCGTGGGTGGCTAGAAAGAGCGAGGCTGCGTGGAAGACGACAGTGGGCGTGGGATCGGCCATTGCCGCGAGGAGCGAGTCCGGGGTGGAGTCGTAACAAAAAGCGGTCAGGTGCTGTTCCATGCCGGCGAACCGGGAAAGATCAGAAGATGGGCGGACGATTGCCCGGATAAGCCAACCTTGCGAGGCCAGGCGGCGGGCGAGTTGATTGGCAATGAAGCCGGTGGCGCCTGTGATGACAGCGACCGGCGAATCCCCGCTCATGAAACGAAGCTCGGGAGCGACTCTGGTTGAAACGTGAACGGGCTCTGGAAGGCGGCGAGAGGCGGTAGCGATGCGTCGCGATCAGACACGATTGGGTGCTTGTCGGGCCAGTCGATGCCGGCAGAACACCAGTGGACCCCAGTGTCATGTGCGGGAGAATGAACCTTGTCCATTCTGTAAAGCAATACGGCGCCGCCGACCGGGACATAAAAACCGTGTGCAACCCCGGGTGGAATGCAAAGTACGGAGCTCGCGGCATCCGACAAATGAATAATCTCATGCTGCCCGCACGTGGGAGAGCCTGCGCGAAGGTCGAGCACCACATCCATGACAGCACCATGGATACAGGTGACAAGTTTAACCCCATCCATGGGAGGCAATTGGACGTGGAGGCCACGGAGTGTGTTACTGACGGAGCTTGTATAGAACTCCTCGGCCAGGGGGCTTAAGGATAACTGGGGCGGGCAGTCGTGGATGTTGTATATCTTGACCAATGCACCGCGCTTATCTACGTGGCGTGGGGTAGTTATCTCGTAACAGCCGGGAATCCGCAGGGAACGGACGGGGTAGGTGGTACGAAAACAGTTCATCGGGGCTGGGCGGCGACGATACGAGTAGGAGAAATATCTGTCAAGGGTGCCACCGGACGGTGGGGAGAAATGGCTTGAACGCGCGCGGAACCGCAGACTACGGTCGTGACGCTTCTCCCGCGATGACTCACCAAAATGATCTCCGTTGTCATACCCTATTATAACGAAGGAGCTTGCGCGAAAGAACTGCTGCCGAGGACGGAGGCGGCACTGGCCCCGTTGGGGGAGGATTTTGAGGTAGTGGTGGTGGACAATGGCTCGTCCGAGGCGGAGGCCCTGGTGCTGGAGCGGCTGGCAGCGATGGGGAAAGGCATCCGGATCGTGAGGCTCTCGCGGAACTTTGGTTATCAAGGAGCGCTATGGGCTGGGCTGGACGCAGCACGCGGCGATGCCGTGGTGTTCATGGACGGGGATGGCGAAGATCCGCCGGAGGTTATACCGGAGTTTGTGGCCAAGTGGCGGGAGGGGTTTGCAGTCGTCTATGGGGTGCGCCTTTCCCGGAGGTCGAGCCGGTTTGGGAAATTCTGTTACTGGGCGTTCTACAGGGTGCTCGCCCGGTCTTCTCCGTTTTTCATTCCGCTGGATGCCGGGGAGTTCTCGCTCATATCGGGACGGGCATTGGGCGCGATCCGGAACTTCAGTGACCGCACCCGGATGCTGAGGATCCTAAGGGCGTGGGTAGGATTCAAACAGGCCGAGGTGCCATATCATCGACGGGAACGGATCGCGGGGACGAGCAAGTTCGGTTTCTTCCGCGCAGTAACCTTTGCGTGGGACGGATTTGTAGCGTCGACTGATTTGCCGGTGCGCCTATCGATCTACGCATCTGTTTGCTGCTTTTTCCTCGGGGCAATTGGTTCGATCTACTATCTCTGCTGGTACTTTTTTGGAAACGTGAAGATACCAGGATTTGCATCGTTGAATATTACGCTTCTCGTCTTATTTGCGATTCTGTTCGCGTGCTTTTCAATCATGGCGCGTTATATCATTACCCTCCTGGACGAGACACGGAAGCGCCCCCCGTACCTGGTGGAAAGGGAGATCAATCCAGGAGAGGGCCAGGATCGCTAAGCGGATGCCGAGGCCGGTGACGGCTGGATAGCTCGATCCCAGGACCTACCACCTCGAGTGAGGCTGCCACGGCTGGAGTGGAGCATTCGTGTTGCTCCTCAGTCTTAAAATCTGGAGCGGTGACGGCCAACGGTCGAAATAAGTTATCGAACTCACTCCGTATTGCCTAGATACCTCAGTCACAAGCAGGTCCGACATACGAAACGCGCCGGCAAAAACAACTGGATCATACCGCCTTGAAAGCCATTCGGCTTCATAAGTCTCCTGATCCTGCGGCGCAAACGACACTCCCGAATCCCACCAAATCGGGAGATTCTTCGGCGATTGCAGGTGAAACGCCGCGTAAGCCCATTGCAGGCGATTGGCGAAGAAAACGTGGCTCATATCTTCACTCGCGACCACCTTTGACACAACATCGGCGACGGTGTGAAATTTCTGGCCGGTATGCACCCCCGTGAAGAATGGGATTTGGAAGGCCTCGCCCGTCGCCTCATACTCACCGTAGTCTCCCACCATCTGGACGCGATGGCGTGTCAACGCATCAGAGATTCCCACGCCGTCGAGCCATACGCATAGGAAAATAAGATACCGGGCCCAACCTGTCGGGAGACTTAGGCGCGGTGCGACCTCTTCCCGTTCCGAAACAACCATCCATGCCGCAATGAGAAGCACTGGCATATCGACGATCTTAATATCGCAATTCGTAATAAATCCGTACATGCCTGTACAACAGCAGACCAGCACCAGCAGCAAGACCGGCCGCATTGGTCCGCCGGTTGAAAAGCGCTTCGGCAACATGAAGACGCATGGCGCCAAAACCGCTCCAAGGAGAATCAATGAGAGGACGATCTCCGGCAAATGCATGGCCGTGAATAACTGCCTGAGTGAAAACCCTCTCGAGGCCACGGCGAGATAACCGTGGATCACCTCCGGCAGTGTGGAACCATGAATGCCAATCACCAGAAACCAGAATGACAGCGCCACAATGGAAGCGATCATCGAGCGAATCCGCGTGGGACGCATGGCGAGGAGGATCAGGGTGCTTCCCGAGATCAGTAATGCCGCAATATTCGGCTTCAGTAGCGCCATGAGGAAAAGGCTCGAACAATACGAGAGCCAGCGGACCGGCCCCTTCGGGACGAGTATCACCGCAACCACCGACATCGCAAAAACGGCCGCACAGATGTTCGTCACCGGATTATACCACCAATAAGATACCGCGATCGTGGTGATCACCTCGCACGTGAACGCACACCAAAAAGCAAGAAGACGATTTTGAAGAACAGTCCGCGCCAGCGCGTACAACCAATAGTAAGTGACGCAGATCCAGATGCAGTTGAGGATAATGAACGAACGCCAGTAAATGCCAAACACCCGTAACGCCATCTCCCCCCCGATGTAAAAGCCCACTGGCAGGGTGCAAGGGAAATCCACATAGGGTTTCTGCCCGTTGCACAGTCTCCACGCTGCGTCGATGAGGGCGCTCAGGTCACCCGCACCAAACTGGCGCATCCCGCACCAATAGGCGAGGCCCGCGAGTAACAACCCGGTCCCGCCGACCAGGCATAATTCCAAGCCGCAACCGCCGGCCTTGCGAGGCGGCTCAAAGGACGCACGTTCAGCCAGATACAATCCTATGGAAAACCCCAGGAGAGCCCCGGCGGCGAGGAACGAATAATGCCCCAGGCTCGTAGGCCCGGCGAAGCAAGCAAGGGCGATCAGCATGAGTCCCACGAGCCCGCTGAGGCAGCGCGCGTGCCTTGCAGCCGTGGCGGAAAATAGATTGGCTGCGGTCCATTGCATGGCCGTTATCTAGTCGGGCACCGCATGACGCGGAAGATATTATTTGCATCCGAAGCGCCCGAGGTGGCGGAATACCGCAGGCGCCGTGTTACGGCGTGGGAGTGGGCTGGGCGGGAGCCTGGGCGCTGACGAGCTCGACGACGGCGCCGTTGGCCTGGATGACGAGGTTTCCGTTGCCGTGGACATTGCCGCGCTCCACGAACCATGGGGCGGAGGGCCACTGGTAGGCTGTGCGGGGCTTGTTATCGAAGGGCATCGCGATATAATCGGTGCGATAGTTTTCGGCCTGGGTGTAATCGATTCCGCCCAGCTCGCGCTCGATGGTGGGGCAAATCCAGGTGCCGCGGCCGATGCCGAAGGGCATGAAATCCTCGATCCATGCCTCGTCGTAGGCGTGATTGGGCTGCTGGAGGAGGGCGGGGTTGACCTGGGGCCAGTGACCATTCTCCTGGACGTAGGCGGCGCCGCCGACGTAGAGCTGGCGCAGGTTATTGGTGCAGTTGATCTTCTCGATCCGCACCTTGACCTGCTCGAGGGCGGGGATGAGCAACGTGACGAGGATCAGGATCACGAGAATGGCCGTGGCGATCTCGATGAGGGTAAACCCGGTGCGACTGCGCCGGGGAGAGAGGGCGCGCATGGGAGGCACAGGGAGAGGAAATGCGGAGGGGTTGCTGGGGCGCCGGCCAAGATATCGGCGGCCCCGGTGGGATACCCCGCCCGCGCGATGGCGATCCCACTTACTCACGCCCCCCTCGAGAGGCGGGAGATTACGGGGTGGTAGAGCTCGGCGCGGCGTAACTGCTCTGCTGGTAGCCGTCCACGGCGAAGACGATTTGCTCGGTCGGGATGTATTCCGTGCCGCCACCGGTGGTGACGCCGCCGGCAGTGGTGACGGTGGCGGTGGTGGTGGAACTAGTGATGGTCACATTGGCCGTGCCGGAGATATTGATGCCCGCGGTGGAGACGGACTGGGTGGACTCGGTGACGGTCGCAGTGAGGCCGCCGCTGGCCTGGCCGGTGATCTGATTCTGAACCTGATTGAACCCAAAGAGGGTGCTGGATGCCGAAGCGACGGTGAGCTGGCCGGTGGCCTGGATGATGCCAACGATGCCGGAATCCGTGGCGGGATCAGCCAGAGCCGTGATGGTGCCCGCGAGCTGCTGGCCACTGGAGAAGAGGTAAACCTGACCGGCGCCGAGACCACTGCTCGGGATGCCGAGGGTGAAGAGACCGAGGGAATTCGCCCCGAAGTCAGCGACGGTCGTCCCAGTGAGCAGGGAGGTATCCTGGGTCGGGATCAATACGCCGGCATATGTGCCCTGAACACCTGCGGACCCTCCGAGTGAATAACCGCCATGGATGGCGAGAACGGGCGCTTCCGACACAAGGAAGCTGAGGAGGATTGCCAGGAGGGTCTTCATGTTTCTCACCTTACCAAAGCACCTACCGCCGTCAACAGGGATAATTGTAGGATGCCGCCGTATTTTATTGGCTACCGAACTCCCGCGGTGCGATGTTAGCGGCACTGGATGAGAATCGCGCATTGGATCGCGGCGGCGCTGGTGATTGCGGCTCCCTGCCTGATGGGCGGATGCCGCAAGTCCGACCCATTTGCCACCGGCAATCACACTCCGGTCAATGAGGCCGCCATGCCGACGCCTGAGCTCTCGGCCACGGACGTGATCTCCTCCGGGACGGATGCCCCGGGAGCCGTCTCCACCCCCGGCACTCCCCCGCCCACGCTGGCCCCAACGCCCACGTCGCTGCCGCCAGGGCAGTAGGGCGGGTGTCAATTCGGGTTGCGGATTGCGGAATGGCAGGGCGCGGGCGTACCTCGACCCGGGCGAAGAGGTTATTGTAACAATTATGGTGAATGCGGCGGGCTGTGGCGGATGTGGCACCGCGGCTGCTCAATTGGCGATGCGTGATCCGTCGCTCGCTCCTGACATTCCTCTTTCTTGCCACCACTTCCCTATGCCATGCCGCGGGTGATGGATCCGTGCTGGATGAGATCAATCTCGCCCGGACCCAGCCGCGGCAATACGCAGCGATCGTCGAGGCGCGGATGCGGGACCTGCCCGGTACCGAGGAGCGGTGCGTGGAGGAGACGGTGAAATTTCTCATGCGGCAGGCGCCGCTCGCGCCACTGGAGTCCGTGCCCGGCCTCATCGCCAGCGCGCGCATCCATGTGGCCGATCAATCGGCGACGGGGACGATCGGCCATCGCGACTCCGACGGCGCCGGCCCGGTCCAGCGGATTGAACGGTGCGGTGTCTGGTCCGGGTGCGCGGGGGAGGATATCTCCTACGGCTACGCGGATGCCCGCACCATCGTCGTGACCCTGATCGTCGATCAAGGGGTGCCGGGAAAGGGCCACCGGCGGAATATTTTCTCACGGGACTTTCGGGTGGCCGGCGCGGCGTGCGGCGGCCATCCGAGGTATGGGTCGATGTGCGTGATCGACTTTGCGGAAGGTTTTGCGCCGAGAGGCACGCCAATGGCAGTGGCATCGACGGATCCGTGGCGTGCGGGTCCGGCGTGGGAAGGGTATTAAAATATCGGCTCCAAAAAAAAGCGGCTGGAATTGGTAATAATATTATGCTAGTAGTTCAAACGACGACTCGATCATCCCTCGACCTGCTCGACTAACGACCCATATATGACTCCCCCGTTCCTCTGTCTGCTCGCAGCCGCGGGCATCTTCCGCTATTTGTCCGCCGACTCGATGAAGCAGTTCAAGCTCCGGCTGGCGGCGCTGCTGCCGCGCAATGTGATGGAGAGCCACCTGCAGGTGCTGCTGGCGGAGTTTCCCGAGCGCCTGTCCGAATTCCGCCGGCGGGTGCTCCCATGCTCGGCGTGGCACGTGGTATACAATGCGGCTTCGGCAGTCTGCTTCGTTGCCGCGCTCTGGTACTTCCCGCCGCACGGGATGGAGCATTGGGACCTGATTTTTGTACGATACGGGAGTGTGGTGCTCACGCCGCTGGCGTTCATGGCAGACGTGATCCTCTTCGCGCGCATCCTGCTGGCCACCTCTGGCCGCGGGGGCGAGGTGGATGGGGCGGTGTAGGGGGGCTCTTTTTATCCGCAAATTACCTCAGATTCCTTTTGGGAGGTGGGTGCGGATTTTCCCATAGCGTGCGGGACGGTGCTTTCGATCCTGCGCGGTGGGACTCATGGGACCTATGGGACGGATAGGACCTATGAGTGGCCTGTGCAGTTATCAGAATCTGGCGCTCGATTTTCCCTCTGGACTGGGAAAAACTGTACGGATGTCTCATGAGCCAGCCAGCCAGGCGATCATCGTCCTGGGGATGCATCGCAGCGGGACATCCGCGTTTACCGGGCTGCTGAATCTGCTGGGGGTGGACCTGGGGACGAAGTTAATCGCGGCCTCGGCGGATAATCAGTCGGGATACTGGGAGCACACGGAGATCGTGGCGATCCATGACCGGCTGCTGGCGGAGCTGGGATCGCGCTGGGATGACACGGGGCGGCCGCCTGAGGGATGGTGGCTGCGCAGCGAGGTGGGGCGGTATCGGGAGCAGATCAAGGCAATCCTGGCGCGGGACTTTGGCGGCTCGCCGCTCTGGGCGCTCAAGGATCCGCGGATGTGCCGGCTGATGCCGCTCTGGAGGATGGTAATGGAGGAGATGGGCCTCGCACCGGTCTGGGTGCTGCTGGTACGCCACCCGTACGAGAACATCGGCTCGCTCGACAAGCGGGATGGATTCTCGTGGCAAAAATCCGAGCTGCTCTGGCTGCGGCATAACCTGGAGGCGGAGTACTTTTCACGAGATGCCCGGCGGGTGGTGGTGACGTTCGACCAATTCCTGACCGGCTGGGCGGATACGATGGAGCGGCTGCGGGCGGCGATCGGAACCGCGTGGCCGGTGCCGCCGGAGATCGCGGCGGAACGCGCGGCAAGCTACGTGGACCCGGGCAAGCGGCACCATAAGGTGCAAAGGGCGGCGGACCCGGGACGGCTCTCGGCATGGAGCCGGGAGGCGCATGCGGCACTGCTGGCCGGCGCCGGGGGAGGCGAGACGGAGATGCGAGAGGGGATGGACGCGGTGCGGAACGCCGCGGATATCGCGGACGGGCTCTTCCAGCCGATGCTGAGTGAGCGGGGCGGAGAGCTGGAGAAGCAATTGGCCGCGGAAAGCGCGCGATTTGCGGAGATGTCCGCCTGCCTCCAGGAGATGCGCGCGAAATATGCCGAGGCAAAGGAAAAGCTGGCTGTGCGGAAGGCCGAACTGGAGGAGAAGAAGGAGCGGCTGCGAAGCTTTGAAGGGTCGCCGGGAGCGAAGCTGAATCGCCTGCTGGGGCGAACGGCCCCGCGGGAGGCGCGGGTGGAACCGGTGCACCTGCCGGAGCCAGGCGAAGCGCCGGAGACGACGGTGATTGTCTCGATGGGTCGCGACGTCGGGCGGGTGGCGCGGTGCGTGCGTGCCCTTGGGGATCAGATCGCCGGCAGGAAGGTCGAGGTGATGGCCGTGGCGGATGCGAAGATGACCGCTGCGGTGAAGGATTGGAAGAACCTGGAGGCGATCGAGGCCGGCGGTGCGGAGTCCTTTGCCGAGCCGCGAAAGCGCGCGGCACAAAAGGCGCGCGGGACTTATCTCATTTTTTTGCAGGATCGCGTCATACCCGGCGCGGGCTGGTACGAGGCGCTGATCGAGCCGTTGCGCGCGCATCCCGAGGGGGGCGTGGTGGGGACGGAGGCGGGACGGGTGCGGAGCGGCGGCGAGATCGAGATGCTGACGCCGGGGGACGATGGGGAGCTGCGGGAGGCGGACTTTTGCACGACGGCCTGCATGGCGCTGCCAAAGCATCTGTTCTTCCAGGTGGGCGGGTTCGACGGATTTTACCTGCCGGTGGAGGAGGCCACGTTCGGGCTCAAGATCGGGCGGACGAAACGCAAGGTCTGGCAGCAGCCGGGATGCCGTTTCACCCTGGAGGGGCAGGCGGAGAGGATCGACCCGAAACGGTTTGAGTCCAACTGGCAGCGATTTGCCCGGCGCTGGCCGGAAATCATGAAGGAGCTGGAAAAATCGTGAATCAACCCGAACCCGACGCCGAGGAGCTGAAACGGCGGCTCGCAACACGGATGGCGGAGCTGGAGGCCGCACACCAGCGGATCCTTGGGCTGATGGACAAGGAGATTGCGCTACGCGATTACAAGCAGCGGCTGGCGGCAGCGAAGGCGGAGCGGGATGCGCTGCGCGGATCGCTGGAGTATTGGCTGGGGCGGAAGCTGACATCACCGTTTCGGAAGATTTCGCGGGTGCTGCGCGGAAAACGCGACGCCGCGACGCCGGCGGAGCCGGAGGTCGGCTACGAGACTTATCACGAGTGGTTCGTGAAGCAGCGGGTGTCGGAAGCGGAGCTGGCGGAGATGAGGACAGGCTCGGCGGGGATGCGCGTGACGATCGGCATTGTGGCAACGCCAGTGGCGGAAACTGTGGCGAAGGCCATTGGCTCCATTATGGCGCAAGCGTATCCGCATTGGGAGCTGCTGCTGATTGGCGGCGCGATCCCGGATTCTGTGTCGGGCGAAGCGCGCATCCGTGCGACGAAGGCGGAGAATGGCGCGGCAATCTCCGACGCGGCCGTGGCGATGGAATCGTGCGATTATGTCGGGTTCCTCGACAGCAATGCCTGGCTGGAGCCGGATGCGCTCCACCAGATGGCGTTGGAGCTCGAGGCACACCCGGGGACGGACATTCTTTATACGGATGAGGATTCCGTCGGCAGCGACGGGCGGTTCCGCGAACCATTTTTCAAACCGGGCTGGGCGCCGGATGCGCTGCTATCGGGTAATTACATCGGACGCTTCTTCCTGATGCGGCGGACGCTGCTGGCGGAGGCGGGGGGATTTCGGACGGCATTCGAGGCGGCGCGGGAACATGACTTACTGCTGCGCGCCACGGAGCGGACGGACAGGATCGTCCATATTCCACGCGTGCTCTATCATGGGCGCCCGGCTGAATCGTCGGCGTTGGTAATTGAAGATGCGCTCAAGCGACGGGGCATCGAGGCGGAGGTCACGGCTTATGGGGGCGGCGCGTACCGGGTACGGCGGCCCATCGCGACGGCGCGCAAGATCACGATCATCATCCCAACGCGGGACCGGCTTGAGTTACTCAAACGCTGCCTGGAGAGCATCGAGGCGCTGACGGATTATCCTAATTATGAGATCGTCATCGCCGATAACGACAGCCGCGAGCCGGCGACGCTGGAGTATTATGCGACGATGCGTCATCGCGTGGTCAATTACCCGGGCCCGTTTAATTACTCCGCGATTAATAATTACGCGGTGCGGCAGACGGACGGGCCGTGGATTCTGTTTCTCAATAATGACATCGAGGTCATTCGCGCGGATTGGCTGACCAATATGGCCGAGCACATCCAGCGGCCGGAAGTCGGCGCCGTGGGCGCGAAGCTACTCTATCCGCACGGGACCATCCAGCACGCCGGCGTCATCCTCGCGGAACGCGGAGGCCCGGCGACGCACGTGCATGTACATGCGCCAGGCGACTCATGGGAGAATGGCGGGCAGATCCAATGGATGGGCAATTACAGCGCGGTGACGGCAGGATGCATGCTGACGCGGCGGGATTTGTTCGAGCAGGTGGGCGGGTTTGACGAGCAGCAACTGCCGGTCGCTTTTAATGACGTCGATTACTGCCTCAAGCTGCGCGCGGCAGGTTACTGGATCGTCTATACCCCCTTCGCGGAGCTTTACCATTACGAGTCCGCATCGCGGAACCGGAAGAAGTCCAACCCCGAGGAGAAGCGCATCCTGCGCGAGCGCTGGCCGGAGGAAATCGCGCGCGACCCACTTACCAACTTGAACCTGATCACCTTCACGCGAAAGGCGCCGGGGGAGTAACCTTAAGGGCCGACCAGGATTTGGTAGAATCCCTGCGTGCCATTGGCCGACGGGTCCGTAAAGACCAGGGTTCCACCGGTGCCGGCCTGAGCTGAGCCGACGTTGGTCCATGTGGGATTCGTCAGAACCGGAGAGCTCTGCAATTGGTAAGTATGCTGGAGATAAGACTGGATGGAGACGCTGAAACTCGTGCCGGAAATCGCGGCCTGCTGGACCGCCATGCCGGAGGCGTAGAGTACGGTACCGTTATTGACGAAATTCGAGGGGAGCGTGGATGGGCCGTTGATGAGGTCCAGCACGCCGTTGTTGGTGAAGGATCCGGTTTGCGTGAGTGTCGGCGTGCCGGAAATCTTGAAAATACCGTTATTGGTGATGCCGCCGGAGATCGAGAGGTAGCCCCCTGCGAGATAGAAGACGTTGCCCGCATTCACGGTCAATGCGTTGGCAGAAGTCAGTGTCCCGGTAAGTTCGAGGACGCCGCCGTTGACAGTGATGCCCTTGGTGGAATGGTCGGAGCCGGAAAGGATCATCGTGCCGGTACCCGTCTTCACCAGGCTTCCCGAGCCGGAAAAATTTCCTGAGTAAGTGGTGGATGCGCCGTTGGCCCCCATGGTCAAGGTGCCGTTGTTGGGCAGCGAGATATTCGCCACGCCGCCAAGCGCGCCGATTTGCGGCGAATTGGTGCCGTTGAATGACAGGCCTGTCCTGGAGGTATCATTGTCGATGACGGTCGCATTGATCAGGGCGGTGCTGCTGCTGATCTCGAGATCACCGCCAAGGAAACCGGACGATGATGTATTGATAGTTATCACCCCATTATATGGATTGGAAGCTGTGCTCACCTGCACCAATCCGGGGGTTGTGTCGCCGGCAGCCTCCCAGTTATCGATTACCAGCGCGCCGGAGCCGCTCAAGGTGGAAGCGATCACCAGGTTTTTGCCACTCCACGTGGAGAGAAGACTCGCACCACCGGAGTTGACGGTGAGTCCGCCCTCCAATTTCTGGAGGCCATCCGCGCCATAGATATAGCCGCCGTCCACCGTGATGGGATTGGTAATGATGAAAGTGTAAGCGGTTGGTCCACCGACGCCACCGAACCGCAGCTCGCCACCCCCATTGACCAATACCGCACCCGTCGATGACCCGAGCGATGCGCAAGTGCCGCCGGTCAATCCCGGGCTCTCCACGGTGCCGGCGGTGGTGGAGCTATCCGCGCCCTGGGCATAAATGCCGCCGCTGATGGTGGTGCCTCCGGTGTAGTATTCGGGGCCGGTCAGCAACACTTCCGCCGAGCCGCCGACAGTCACGGCAGTGGCACCCGAAACGCCGGCAACGGTGGAATTGACCGTGTAGGTCAGCGACGAGTTGGCGAAGGTCACGGCGGAGGGATATACGGCTTGTCCGATCGTTACGGTGCTGTTACTCGCGGTGTCATCGAAGAAGACGTTGGCGCCATCGGCATACGCCTGCGCGGTCCCGGTGGAGGTCACCCAGTTGACAGTCGCATAGTCCCAGGCCGAACTGGATGATCCCGTCCAAATCAGGGAGGTGGGTCCGTTGAGCGAGGCGCTTGCCTGGTTCGAATAGGCGCTCGATCCGCCGGCATTGGTAGCGACCACCACATAGTAATAAGTGAAACCGCTGTATACATTGGAATCGGTGTCACTGGTCGTGACGAGGCCACTTGCGACACTTGAATAGGGCCCGCCGTTGGCGGTGGACCGCAACAGGTTATACCCGGTCGCTCCCGCGGATGCGCTCCATGAGAGGACGATATGTCCATTGGTCCCGGTGGCCGTCAAGGAGAGCGGCGCGACTGGGACCGTGGAGTTGGGGGTCGCATGGACCTCCGACGAGTAGGAGCCGGCGCCGCTGGCGTTGTCGGACGACACTACATAGTAGTAAGTCGTGCCATTGGTAAGTGCGCTGTCGGTGTACGAGGGGCCGGGTGCGGTGCCGACGGTGGTGTAGGGACCGCCGGTTACGAGGCTGCGATAGATGGTGTAGCCGGTCGCGCCAGACACCGATGACCATGTCAGCCCGACCTGCGTATTGCCGGGAGTAGCGGTCACGGAGGAGGGAGGTGATGGCGGCGTGACGGCGGAGGCAACGTTCGAGAGCGTGCTGGCGCCTCCGGAGTCGGTGGCCTGGACGGTGTAATAGTAAGTGGTGCCGTTGGCGAGGCCGGTATCCACATAGGTCTGTGCGGTAATGCTGGTGAGCAGGGTATAAGGGCCACCGGAAGCGGTGGCGACCTCGATCACATAGCCGGTGGCATTCGGCACCGCGGTCCATGTCAAGGTAACCTGGCCGGAGGCCGCGGCGGTGGTGAGCACGGGTGCGACGGCAGGAGCGACGGCACGCGGAACAGTGTTGGTCGAGGTCACCGTGGGGCTTGTGCCGGACGCGTTGACCGCCGAGACGGTGTAGGAGTAGGTGCTGCCGTTGGTGACGGTGGGATCGGTGTAAGTCGTGCCGGTGGCGGTGTTGGTGAGCAGGATGGTGTTCAGGGTATTGTATTGTTCTGAACTACTGGCAAGGCCACCAAGGATGGCGCCGCCATTGTTCTCGTAAACGGAACGCTGGACCAAATAGTAATTCGCGCCGGACGATGCCGCCCAGTTCACAGTCACTTGTCCGGTTGTGGCGGTGGTCGTCACCGAGGAAGGCGCGGCGGGAGCGCTGGTGACGATGCCCGCCGAGGGAGCAGCGGCCGTGCTCTGAGGGGAGTCTGCGCTGGTGCCGGTGGTATTCGCGGACTGGACCACATAGTAATAAGTGGTGCCATTGGTGGCGGAGGTATCGAGCCACGTGGCGTCTTGCGGGCCACTGCCGCACACAGGCCCGACGACGCCGGTGGCGATGGAGGTATAATTACTGCCCGTAGTGGTGGAGCGAGAGATATTATAGCTGGTGGCGCCGGGGGTGACCGGCCAGCTCAGGAGCATGGAGCTGCTGCCCGGATAGGCGATGACACTCGCCGGCGCGGGCGGCACATAACCGGTCAGCTCCATGCGGAGATAATCGAACATGATATGATCGGCAAAGTAAGTGCCGCCAGTCTGGCGCATGTTGATAGTGAGCGTATTGGTGCCGGCCTTGAGCAGGGTGCCCGGGAAAGTAAGGCGCTCGTCGCTAAACAGTGCATTGTTCCCCTCCCGGATGGTGCTGTCACATTGGTCGTACGACGAATAGTACCCATTGGAGTTGTCCGAATTGGGAATGGTCGTGACCCCGGAGGTGCTGCCCAGGTTGTTGCCGTTGAGGGTGAGGATGGTGGCATCGGACATGTTCGAGGCCAGGCCGATATAGAGTGAACCTTGCGCGCCGCTAACCGGGGCGGATGGGAGGGTGAAGGTAATCGTCGAGGTCGGGTTATTGTAGGTGAAACTGGTGCTCGTGAGGACAGGCTCCACAAAATTCCAGTCCGTATTCCATCGGCTCGTTCCGACGTTGTAAGTCATCCCATTGGGGAAATCGTAGGGGTACTCCAGATACTTGGTCCAGACAGCCGCGGGCTCGGTGTTACTGGGGCCATAATCGCCCACCCAGAAATCGTCCCCGTGCCGGAACTTGCGCGACGTGCGATCCGGGTAACCAATCTCGAACACCGTCGCGCCGACGCGGGTCGGCGTCCATACCACATTGCCAAGGGCAGTAGTCGAGCCGCTGGTTATGGTGACGCTGAAGGGCGTGGCGGGCAGGTTGTAGAGCACGGGGGGATTGCCGCCCGTCTGGGCTTGGGACATAAACTCGCTCTCGGCTCCCGGCCCGAAGGCGTAGAGGGTGTAATTGGTGCCGGAGATGACATTGGGGATGGTAAAGTTTCCGTTCGCATCGGCATGGACCCAAAATTCGTACGGCTTCATCCACCCCTGGAAGTCGTACATGGCATCGGACGTCACGGGCTGCTGCTCCACTCCGACCATCATATTGGACCCCGACGCGTTGGGATTGCCGGTGTCACTGATGACGATCTTCCCGGTAATGGTGCCGCGTCCTGAGGCGAGAGCGTAGCTGCTGTTTATAAACCAGCCATAGGGCCATGAAGTCGCGCCGAAGGCGGCACCAGCGGTGGAGGGAGTGCCCGACGCCTCGGCAACGCCCTGGGCGACGGCGTCATTATAAAGGGTCTGCGACGCCTGGTAGGGGTCCGTCGTGGTGGCCGGCACGTTGTTGCAGTAGACGAAATACGGGCCGTACACCTTGGACCAGACTTCGCCGGAAGCAAAATCGGCGTCCGTGCCCTCGGCGTAATGGTCGCCGTTGAACATGTTGAGGATCGTGGTGCCAATGTGGCACATGAGCTCCCGCTTCATGGGACCGCAGTTGTAATACTCCTGGCTGGCGTTGACGTCCCAGAGGCCCACGTTGATCCCACCCGTGCCGACGCTGCTCCAGCCCCAGACCCGGTGCGGGCCAGAGGTCGCGGTGTATTGCTCGTCGCCAAAGTCCGCGCTGTATTTGTACTTATCGTCGTAGAGCCCCTGGTAGATGCCGTTCCCCCAGAGATAGCACTCCACCGGCGCGCCTGGGACCGGGATCTGGACGTTGCTGGGGCTGACTGCCATGAGCTTGTTGCGGCCGGGGTCAACGCTCATCCAGTTGAACATGCTTCCGGCGTAGATATTTGTCCGTGTTTCGCCCATCCCAAAGGCACCATCGACGGAGCGGTGGTTCCAGATGGCCGTGACGTAAAACCCGGGCGAACCGCGGAGCATGGAGAAATGGATGTCCACGGTACCGTTGGTGCTCGATGTGCTCAGCATATCGATCTCCGCGTAGTCGCCGGCAGGATGATTGGAATCCCCCGTGGCCGGGTTGACGACGACGGAATAGGTGGCGGAGCTGCCACCGAAGCCGCCGTACTCCCAGTAAAGCATACCGCCGTCGGTACCGCCGTTGAGCAACTGCGTGGTCGTGGTGGTGGTGCCGTTATTGTAGGTGTAGTTGATCTGGTTAATGGTCGCGCCGGATGTGGTACAGAGGAGGGAGACGATGCCATTGGAGAGGGTCACGGTGCCGTTGCCATTATTGGTAAGGGTGACCGCCTGGCCGGTGCTGCTGACGATGGCGGCCGGGACGTTCGCGCGGGCCGGGGTGAACCCGGCAGCGGCCAGCAGGAGGATTGCCGCACCGAGCAGGGCCGCACGGAGCGTCGCGACGGGAACGCGAGACCTGCGGGCAGCGTGATTCTGGGGAAGTACTCGCATATAAGGGGAGGTCGAAACGGTCCGGGGACGAGGGAACACACCCATGGGACCGGGGGATGGTTGCGAGAAATAGTCCTCCAATCTGCGCAAAAAAGCTAATCAAAAGGAGGGGTCGCGGCACGATAAATGAGCGCCATTGTCCGTTGCGGTGAGCGGTATTGTCCTGTGGATTGGGCACGTCCCACAGGTCTTGCCTCGCCGCGGAAGCCCCCAGAACCCCAACTCTGGAGGCCGCCGCCGAGTCTGATCGCGGTTTTTTGTTGGTTTTCATTTTGAGGATTGGCACGTGGCTGGCTACGGTGGGCGGCTATGAATTCCCTTTGGCAGGGCTTGCGCGAGAACGCTCGGGCCGAATTGAAACAGCGCGATTACCAGCAGAAATCCCTGGCGGAGCGCCTCGCGAGCTCCGGGGTGGAAGCCGGGGAGCTGGTGAGCGCCGACCGCACGCAACTGGGCTGGATCCCTGGCGTGGAGATTTTTTCGCGCCGTGTTTATCCGCAGCGGCACCGCGGGTTCTTTGGGGAATTCGCCCGGCGCGGCGAGGGTACGGTGGGGAAGATCGGCCTATGGCCGCGGCAATGGGCGACGGCGACGATGTACGCGAATACGGCCAAGGGGTTCCACGTCCATCCCCCGAGCATCCCGGAGGGGACCGAGCCGGCGGCGTGGTTTGAGAAGCTTTTCGTGCAGAACCCGGAGAATTACGCGCTGCGCCCGTACGAGATGGAGCAATGGGATGTGATGTTCTTCGTGCAGGGGACCGTGGAGATGCTGCTGGTGGACGAGCGGGCCGGCATGAAGCGCCAGGTGATGCGGCTGCTGGCGGACGGCGATGACCAGCGCGGGCCGAATAATGTGGGAATCGTGATCCCGGCCGGCGTGGCCCATGCGCTGCGCGCCGAGGGCGCCCGGGACGTGATCATGGTGTATGGGACGAGCACGAGCTTCAATCCGGCCTTTGAAGGACGGCTGGCGAGCGAGGTGGAGAATGCGCCGCTACCGGAGGAGTGGAGCAAGTACGCGGGGCTGTAGAGAATTGCGGATTGCGGAATGGCAGAAATAGCGTTCGAAACCTGAATGGTGTTCGGGAGCGGAGAGACTACTCCGTCTCCGCGTAGACCAGACCCAGGCGCTGGCCGAGGCGGTACCACGCACAGGCGGTGCAGGACTTGCGCAGGGCGGCCAGGCGGGCATGAGCGGTGGGGGCATGCACCATCAGCCGCGGAGCTGCACCGAAGAGGCGGCCGAGCGCCATCCAGCGGGAGGACGCAACGGCCTGCAGTAGCCGCTCACACTGCTCCTGTGCCAGCTTTTCCTTCAATGCCGCGCTCTTGCCGGCCAGCAACTCCGGGAATGCCGCCGGCTCCAGGCCGTCGCATAGCGCGAGCACCTGCGCGTCGGTCAGGCCGGTGAATTGGGCAGCCACCAGGTAAAGGAACGGCTCGAGGCGGAAGTCGGCGTAATTGAGCGCCAGCACCCGGAAGTATTCCGCGATCCGCGCCCGGATCTCCGGCTTGACGGCAAGCTCCGGCGCGAAGGCCCGCAGGAGATCGATGTTCATCCGCAGCACCTCGCGCGGGAGTTTCTCCGAGGGACCCGACTTGATCGTATTCGACCCGTGGACCCGGTAGCGCAGCAGCTCCTCGTCCAGCACCGCCAGCCGGTCCTCCAGCACAGCAGTAAGTGCGAAGAAGTAATCGTGGATGTAGCGGTATTCCCGAAACGGATGGGTGCGGAAATAATCCGCGCGGCCGAAGAGGTTGCTCGTGGTCTTGGTAAAATTCGCGATGCCCAACCATGCCGGCAGTGTTGCCGGGCGGGCGTGCCAGACGGAGCGCAGCCAGCGCACGCGGGGATCGGCCTCCGGCAGTGGCTTGCTGGCGGCATCGATGATGCGCAGCCGCGTCGCGACGACTGCGGCGGAGGGATGCAGCTCCAGGCAGCGCAGGCAGGACTCGATCCGTTCGGGCTCGTAGAGATCGTCGGAGTTGAGGATGCCGATGAAGTCGGCATCGGCGGCCAGGGCGATGGCCCGGTTCAGCGTCTGGTGAGCGCCGGCATTTTCCTGGGTCAGAATTGTGATTCGCGCATCGCCCGCAGCGGTCTTGCGGGCGGTATCGAGGGAGGCATCCGTGGAGCCGTCATCGATGACGATAATGCGGTCCGGCGGGCGGGTTTGCGCAAGAATACTGCGAATGGCGTCGCCGATGAAGGCCTCATGATTGAAGAGAGGGATGACGACGGCGACAGTCACAAGGAGTCTGATGGGCGCAACGCCCCTCCGGTGTCAAGGCGGAGGGAGTGCAAGAATCGGGTTGACGAAGCTGCAAATGAGATTCATTCTCATTAGCAAGATGACCAGTGAGCTGGAAGTTGCCAAATTGACACCGCCCGACATTCAGGAACGCATCGATCCCCGTCCGCTGAAGCTGGCGATCCGGATCGCGCTGATCGTCGGAGCGGCGATCGTGGCAACGGTGCTGATCTGGCAAGGGGTCGTGGCGGCTGGCAACCCGGACCCGACCCAGCCGAATGTGAGCCCGTGGGGCGCGATCATGGACGTGGGCGTGCTGGTGTTTCGCGAAGGGCTGGAATGCATCCTGGTGCTGGCGGCCATCACGGCGAGCATGACGGGCGAGAAGGAGAGCCACCGCAAGCCGGTGGTGGCGGGGGCGGGGATTGCGATGGTGGCGACGATTGGGACGTGGTTTGTGGCTGTAGGCATCCTGCATGACCTTGGGCAGAGCGTCTCTGCGCTCAATCTGCAGGCGGGGAGCGGGCTGCTGGCGGTCATCGTGCTGTTGGTGGTGATGAATTGGTTTTTCCACAAGATTTATTGGGGCGGCTGGATTTCGCTGCATAACCGGAAGAAGAAGGCGCTGCTTAATGAGCCGCATGTGGCGCATGGGAAAATGTGGTGGGGGCTGGGGTTGCTGGGGTTTGCGTCGCTGTACCGGGAGGGGTTTGAGGTGGTGCTCTTCCTGCAAGGCTATTACCTGAAAATGGGCGGGCGGCCGGTGTTGATCGGGGCGCTGGTGGGGCTGGGGCTCTCCGGGGTGGTGGCGTTTTTGACCTTCGTCGGGCAGCGGCGGTTGCCTTACCGGAAGATGCTGATCTTTACGGGGATCCTGCTGGGGATAGTGCTGCTGGTGATGGTGGGGGAGCAGGCGCAGGAGATGCAATTGGCGCACTGGCTGCCGACGCATAACATCGCGGCGCTTGTGCCGCTGATCCCGGATTGGGCGGGGCTTTGGTTCTCGGTATTCCCGACGGTTGAGACGCTGGCAGCGCAGGCCCTTGCGGCGGCGGTGGTGGTGGGGTCTTATTACGGATCGCGGCGCCTGGCCCGCGGGTAGCGTCGCAACGCGGCGGTGGACGGGGTTTGGCCTGCGATGCAGAGTTGACCACGGATGGGACGGATTACACGGATAGATTTTCAATGTCCTCCGTGGTGGTCTGGCGCGCATCAAAGGTCGCGCGCATCCGTCGGCCTAAAGCCCCCTGTAATCCGCGTAATCCGTTCCATCCGTGGTTAAGATTCCACGGAACGTGATGACGGGTGGAATTCATGTGCGGCGCAAGGGGGGGAGGGGGCGGGCGAAGGCTTGGTGGAGCAAATCCCGGATGCGGGTGAGGACGCGGGTGAGCTGGATGTTATCGCGGGCGACCACGCGCACGGTGATGGCGGGGGCGTCGAGGCGGGTGCAGCCGACCCAGCAGCCGGGGTGATGCAGAGCGGAGATCGCGGCGAGCAGGGTGTCGGGAAAATCTTCGCCGGCGGCGTGGCAGGTGGCGTGGCATGCGGCGGGGAAGAGTTCGCGCAACGCTTGTACCGAAGGGCATTCCGGCGTGAGCGTGCAGGTGTCGCGGGCGATGGGGCGGGAACCGTATTGAATGTGAAATCGGCTCTCGAATCGCGTGAAGGCCCATGCCTCGCCGAAGGCCACGCGGCCGGGGGCGAATGTCTCGAATGAGAGGAAGCGCGCGGCTGGTTGAAGCTGGACGGATGTTTCCTGGAAGTAAACGCTCCCGGCATGCGGGATGAAGAGCGCGGGGAGGAGCTCCAGCCAGGCGCCGGAATCCACCTGAATCGATTGCCGGACGGAGGCCATGCCGGATGGCATGCGGTAGGCGCGGCTCGCGCTGGCGCTGGTGACCAGCATCTGGGCGCCGGCTTTCACCTCGACGCTGGTCTCGATGGCATCGCCGGAGAAGAGGCCGGCTGTGGAGTTGATCGCATTGACGATGAGCAAGCCGCCATCCCACCACGGCTTGCTGATGTGCATCGGCGCGCTCACATACTGGCGGGCGAGCGAGGAGCGGCCGGCGGTGTCGGGCGCGCAGACGAGATGGTAACCACCCTTCACACGAAAAAGAGTTGGTGCTGGAGCCACGCCAGCAATGAGTCGCGGCCCTTGCCTGTTTTTAAATCGGCGAAAAGGAAAGGGCGCTCGCCGCGCATCAGGCGGGCGTCGCGATCCATCACGCCAAGATCCGCGCCGACGTATGGGGCGAGCTCGATTTTATTGATCAAGAGCAGGTCGCTGTGGCGGATGGCCGGGCCGCCCTTGCGCGGGATCTTGTCCCCCTGAGCGACGTCGATCACGTAGATGAAGGAATTGACCAGCTCCGGGGAAAAGGTGGCGGAGAGATTGTCGCCGCCGCTCTCGATGAGGATGAGCTCCAGGCCGGGATGGCGCTGCTGCAGCGCGGCGACGGCGGCCATGTTCATGCTGGTATCGTCACGGATGGCAGTATGCGGACAGCCGCCGGTCTCCACGCCGATGACGCGATCCTGCGGGAGCGCCTCGTTGCGGATGAGAAACTCCGCATCCTCGCGCGTGTAGATGTCATTGGTGACGACGGCCATTGAGCGGGTGTCGCGCAGCCATTGGCAAAGCCGCAGGACGAGCATGGTCTTGCCGGAGCCGACCGGGCCACCGATGCCGAGACGGATCGCGTTCATGAGATGAAGAGCCTCTCGAAAGCGGTCTGGTGACGCATGCTGGCGATCTCCAGAAGGGGGTTGAAACAGCCGGCCTCGGCGCGCTGGATGGTGAGAGAATCGCGCACGACGGCGGGAGCCTGCGCGAGGGCGGAGGCGAGCACGCGCTGGCAGGCTTCCTGGCCGATGCGCAGCAGCTTGAGCGCGGCGACGCAGTAGCTGGAGAGGGTTTGGTACATGCAGGTCATCAGCGCGGCCTCCAGCGGGATCGCGGCATATTGGGCGGCAGTGATGGTGAGATGATGGCCGGGCATTGCGTTGGCGGCGATTTCGCCGGAGATGGCGGCGAGAAGCGGAGTGGGGGCGGTCTTCAAGAGGATGTCGAGGCGGCGGGAGCCGAGGCGGAGGCTTGCGGAGCGGAGCTCGGCGGGGATTTTCCAGGCGTTGATTTCGTGATCGAGCGCGGCAAGGGCGGGGAGGTCGTGCGCGCAGGCGAGGACATGGGCGAAACGGAGATAGGGGAGTTCCTGCAATTGCAATGCGGGGAGGATTTGGAGCGAGAGAAAGCGATGGAGGGAGGCTTCGTCTGTCGAGCCGGAGAGGCGGACGAATTCCTCGAGGCCGAGGGAGTGGGCGTAGGAGCCGGTCGGGAAGAGCGGGTCGCTGGTCTGGAGGACGAATGGGAGCCAGGTGGGGGACATGGGGTTAATTGGATTCGGGCTCTCCCCCCGCATGGGCCATCGGCCCATCGCTACAAAGAATGCGCATGGCGTTGATGCTAATGCGCATGTCCTGGACGGAATGGGTGAAAGACGCGCGATGCGATCGCGTATTGGACGTTCTCGCGCTCCAGCATCTGGCGCAGGGCGGAATCATCCGGCATGCGGATGACGCCGTCCGCGAGTTGCAGGGTGAAATGCAAATTGCCGATCAGCCAGCCGAGCCGGGCGCTTTCCTCCGGGGTGGAAAGCACGATCTCCAGGACTGGCTCCGGCTGTTGCGCGATGAGATAGGTCGCGCCGGCCGCGTGGAAAAACGGCGTGCGATCGTGCAGCGGCGCGGTGAGATCGAAACCGAACTCGCGCCCGTCCTCGGCGGAGCCGCGCCAACGGCGCTTGGCGAGGGTGTGACGGTCGATGGGGAGGAGAATTTCGCGAGCGGCGTACGCGGGGGTGGGCAATGGGGCGCTGATGATGTCCATGCAGGACGGCTTTAAAACAAAAAGTACCGCTGTGCCAGCGGCAGCACGCTCGCGGGCTCGCAGCGCAACTCGCGGCCATCCGCGGTGACAGTGTAGGTCTCGGGATCGACCGCGATGTCGGGGATGGCATCGTTCCAGACCAGGTCGCGCTTGCTGATATTTCGGGTGTTGCGAACGGCGCACAGGCGCTTGCCGAGGCCGAGCTTCGCGATGTGCCCGTGATCCAGTGAGGCCTGGCTGACAAAGGTCACGGATGTGGAATACTTTGCGCGTCCGTGCGCGGCGAATTGCGGGCGGTAGAATGTCGGTTGCGGCGTCGGGATCGAGGCATTGGGATCGCCCATGTTCGCGCATGCGATCATGCCGCCCTTGAGGACCAGCTCCGGCTTCACGCCGAAGAATGCGGGCGACCAGAGGACGAGGTCCGCAAGCTTGCCGACCTGGATGGAACCGACCTCGTGCGAGAGGCCGTGCGTGATGGCAGGATTGATCGTGTACTTCGCGATATAGCGCAGCGCGCGGAAGTTATCCGCGGCCGGGTGAATGGCCGATGCGAGCGTGCCGAACTGGCTCTTCATCTTGTGCGCGGTCTGCCATGTGCGGATGATCACCTCGCCGACGCGGCCCATGGCCTGCGAGTCGCTCGACATCATCGAGAACGCCCCCATGTCGTGCAGCAGATCCTCAGCGGCTATGGTCTCCGGCCGGATGCGCGACTCGGCGAAGGCGACATCCTCGGGAATCTTTGAGTCGAGATGATGGCAGACCATCAGCATGTCCAGGTGCTCGTCGATGGTATTGACCGTGAAAGGGCGCGTCGGGTTGGTCGAGGAGGGGAGGACATTCGCGAGGCCGCAAACCTTGATGATGTCCGGCGCATGCCCGCCGCCCGCGCCCTCGCTGTGGAAGGTGTGGATCGCGCGGCCTTTGAATGCCTTGATGGAATCCTCGACGAAACCGGATTCATTGAGGGTATCGGTATGGATCGTGACCTGGACATCGAGCTCATCGGCAACGTCGAGGCAGGTCGAGATCGCGGCGGGCGTGGTGCCCCAATCCTCGTGGAGCTTGAGCGCGAGCGCGCCGGCGAGCACCTGCTCCCGCAGCGGCTGATGCGTGGAGCAATTGCCCTTGCCCATGAAGCCGAGGTTCATCGGGTAATGATCCGCCGCCTCGAGCATGCGGTGCATGTTCCAGATGCCAGGGGTACAGGTGGTGGCATTGGTGCCTGTGGCCGGGCCGGTGCCGCCACCGAGCATGGTGGTGACGCCGCTGGCGAGCGCGTGATCGATCTGCTGCGGGCAGATGAAATGGATGTGCGTATCGATCCCGCCCGCGGTGACAATGCAACCCTCGCCCGCGATCACTTCTGTCGCGGCGCCGATGGTCATCGTGACGCCGCTTTGCAGCAGCGGATTGCCCGCGTGCCCGATGCCGACGATGCGGCCGGCCTTGATGCCGATGTCGGCCTTGATGATGCCGGTGAGGGCATCGAGGATGAGCGCGTTGGTGATGACGAGATCGAGGCAATCGGCATCGAGCGCGAGGGGCGATTGGCCCATACCGTCGCGGATCACCTTGCCACCGCCGAATTTCACCTCGTTCCCATACCCGCCCATCTCCGCGATGAGATCGCGCTCCACCTGGATGAAAAGGTCGGTATCGGCCAGCCGGACGCGGTCTCCGACGGTGGGGCCGAACATCTCGGCGTATTGGCGGCGGGAAAGGTGGAGTGGCATGGCGTTAATCCGATGAGGTCCAGTCCGGTGATGTCATAGCGGGCCGTCGACGAGATTGTTGAGGCCGTACACGTGGCGGTCGCCGGCGAGGGCGACCAGCTCCACCTCGCGGCTGTCGCCCGGCTCGAATCGCACGGCGGTGCCGGCGGCAATATTGAGCCGAAACCCGCGGGCGGCTGCGCGATCAAAAAGGAGCGCAGTGTTTACCTCGAAGAAATGGAAATGACTTCCGATCTGGATCGGCCGGTCGCCGGTATTCGCGACGGTGAGGGTCACCGTATCCAGGCCTGCATTGGCCTCGAGCGGCGCGCCTTCCGCGGGAATGATTTCGCCGGGGATCATGATTTCTTTTTCTGGTGCAGGCAGATGGTGCTGCCGTCGGGATCGTTGATGAGGACCATGCGGCAGGAAGGAAAATCGTTGATGCCGCCATCGATGGGGACGCCGGCGGCCTTGAGCGACGCGACCTGGGCGTCGAGGTCATCGACCTCGAACGCCACGGATGTCGACGGGGCGGTGAAGCCGAAATTATTCGTGATGGCGAAGGTCGCCGTGCCGGCCGAGTACTCGATCCATGCGTCGCCGAAAGTCTCCGCGGGGACGAGGCCGAGGGCACCTTCGTAAAACGCACGGGAGCGGGCGATATCGGTCACGGGATAAACGGTGAATGCGATGTCAATGATCATCGGATGGGGTGGTGAACAGTGACGAGCTTGGTGCCGTCTGGAAAAGTGGCCTCGACCTGCACCTCGTGGATCATCTCCGCGATGCCTTCCATGACATCGTCGCGCTTGAGGATGGTGGCGCCATGGCTCATCAGCGCGGCCACGGATTTGCCGTCGCGAGCGCCTTCCATGATCTCGAAGGTGATGATCGCGACGGCCTCGGGGTGGTTGAGCTTCAGCCCGCGCGCCTGGCGCCTGCGGGCGAGATCCGCCGCGACGACGACGAGAAGCTTTTCCTGTTCGCGCGGGGTGAGATGCATCGAGTGCGAGAATGAATTCTGGCGGCGAAAGAGTAAAGGCTTTGGCGGCTGCAAAGCCCCGGAATTACTCCGGGACCTCGACGGACAAGGCGATGCGGAAACCGACGTTCTCGCGGCGGGCATTGCGCGGGAGGCAATCGCGATGCGAGCAGCGCAGGTGGCGCGGAAGCGAATCCCATGCGCCGCCGCGCAGCACGCGCAGCTCGCCCGGGCCCATCCACGCCGACCCCTGGCCCGGGGCGCCGTGGTAACCGGGATGCCACACATCGGCCACCCATTCGCACACATTGCCGTGCATATCGTGAAGCCCGAACCCGTTGGGCGGATAGGCGCCGACGGCGGTACGGCGGCCATGCCCGATGCGCGCGCCCTTCTCCGAGTATAGGAAATTGGCCAGCTCCGGAGTGATCTCCTCGCCACAACTGAACGTGGCGATCGATCCCGCGCGGCAGGCAAACTCCCACTCCGACTCGCTTGGCAGCCGATAGGGCCGGCCCGTCTCCAGCGAGAGCGCCGCGCAATAATCCGTGGCATCGACCCAACTGACGAAAACCGCCGGCAGCTCCGGATCATCCTCCGGCAGATACCCCGGACGGTGCGCACGAAACTGCCCGACAGTCACTGGCGCCACGGAAAGCGAAAGGCCGGCGGCGATGGAGACTTCGTGCGCGGGCCGCTCGATCTCGCTCGCCAGTTTGTCCCCGGGATTCTCTCCCATCGTGAACCAGCCCTGCGGGATATCGACCATCGCCGGCGCACCCGCGTCCTGCCAGACCCGCCCGGGCCGCCATAGAGGGAGCATGCTTGCAAAGATGGTCCGGGCGGGGGCGTTCATGGGGAAAAGGAAGCGGGGGGTTGCTAGAAAATGGAGGGATTGCCCTGGAGCAAGGGAGAGAGGTTTGGGAGGAGTAAAACCTGGGGCGCGGGGTCACTCAGACTCATCGCCAGCCTCCATCCTCTTCGTCACCGCAGATTGCGCAGCCAGGCCGCCGGCCAGCGCAAGGTGATTCAATCCCTCGAACGCAGCAACGAGGGGTGGGAATTCAAATTCGTCGGTAGGGGTGGAGCGCATGCTTCTCAAATTGCGGATTTGAAGCCTCACGGGGCCGCCCTTTAGCACAGTGTATGCCACCGTGCGTGCCGTCCGAATCGGTAATCGCAAGTCCTTTACTCAGAGTTCGTTGCATTATGCAACGAGCAATGTGACAAACAGTTTACAGTGTCGGATTCTACACAAGCTGGCGCAAAACGTCCCGCTTCCGTGGTTCTTCCTGAATAGAAGAAAACCCCCAAGTGGTTGTAAGGGATGGTACTATAATGGCGCGCGCACCGGCGCATCGTCATGGCGAGGTGCGCTTAAGGAGGACCCCGCCATTGTACTCCTTGACCAGGCCCTTGTAGTCGCGGACGATCCTCAGCGCGATGTCCCTGTCCGGCTGGAGCAGCGGATGGACAAGCGGTAGATCAACCGGGAAGAGCAGCAGGCTGGAAAGGAACTTGTTATCCGCCGCTGCCTGCGCCTGGGCCTGCGCTGCCATGTCCACCGGCCGCAGGTAATAATAGGCACTGGACGGCAGGAAGATGTAATCCATGTTTCGCATGTCCTGGAACTTGCGATCCATATCCGCTGCCGCGAAAACGTCTGAATAGGGCGGGATGTGATACTCCGGCACGTACCGGCCGGTGAGCTTGAAGAAGCGCTCCATGGGCTCGTTGTCGCCCATGGGCAATCCGATCTTTGCCTGCGGCAGCGTCTCAAGGCCGTCCATGGGCAGGAGCTTGCTGTAATGGATTGGCGGCTTCGGATCACCCGGGGCGAGGTGGGCGTAATTGTCCGCGTCATAATGGACGCCGGCAAGCTGGCTGCGTGCGGCGATGACCCCCTGGATCTGGCCCGCGTAGTTATCCCAAAAGGAAATCTCATCCATCAGCGGGAAGATCACGAAATAGACACCCCAGATCGCGTACCACCAGCGCGGTTTCAGCCAGCTCGCGGCGCTGAGGGCCACGAGGAAAAGGCCAAGGCTGTTGAGCCAGATGTGGCCCGGGTCGCAACGCCCCGTGGCCGGCAGGATGAACATGCCGCACATGAAGGCCAGCCCGGCGCAGAACGGCGCCACCGCCGAGCGATCGCGCACCGCAAAAATGCCCAGCCGCGGAAAAATCCAGATTGCCGCCGCGAGGAAGGCGACGATGTGGAGGGTGGGAAAGATCGGGAAATTCGCACCGCCGCCGCCGAAAGAGAGGATGGAATCGAAATAGGGCCGCGGGAATACGACCGCGGTGACCGCCGCTCCCGCCAGGGGGGTGAGGGCAAGGGGCGCCAGCAGGCGGTCCGGACCGAAAACGAACCAGAAAAAATAGACCACGAGGGCCACCGTGAGGGCGATCCCCATCTCCGGCGATATCGAGAAATTGATCAGCGGCAGGAAAAACCCGGCAGCGCCCAGCAGGAGCATCCGCTGCACCTGGGGCCGCTCCCGTGTGACCCGCTGGAGATGCCGCAGGGCAAAGAGCGACGCCAGCGCAACGGTGAACCGCAGCGGCGTGTAGTTGAGCCCCATCGTGAGGTTTACGAAATGGAATCCATTGATCGCCATCAGCACCACCCGGCCGCGCGTATTGATCTGGCTGATGATATAGGCCAGCAGAGCGAACCCGATGATGTAATGAATGATGAGCGTGGCCGTGTACGCGGCTTCCACGGAAAGGGCACCGCCAAAGAGGTGATAGATGCCCACCGGCATGGCCAGCATCGCCGGGCCGTAATCGAACGCGAAGTTCACGTACGGGACCTGCCCAATGATGGCCGCCTCCGTGCGCTGGATGAAGTAGGTCATCTCCCCGTAGTGGGTCAACGGGAGGATCGAATACCAGATCAGCAGGATCATGATATTGAACATCTGCAAGATGCCCATGGTGTAGATCAGCGGACGCACCTGGAACGGCTCGGGCTCCTCCGGGAATACCTGCGCGATCGGATTGCCCTCCTTGCCGCGCCCGGTGATGAGCATCCATGCGAAGAGCGCGAGCAGCATCAGCGCGATCAGCCCCTGGGCAACAGTGTTATTGAAGCCGAATTCCCACGACTGTGAATCCGAGGGTGTCTTGAGCGGGATGTGGTACGGGAGCAGGAAAATCCCCAGCAGGAAGATGCCCGCCACCACCACCGGCACGAGCCGTGCGAGCGGGCTCGCCGGGACTTCGGCTGCGCGCGCCTTCTGGCGCGTTAATTTAGCCTTGGATTTGGACATGAAGAGGTTTCAACCGGACGGAAATTGCGACAAAGAGTTGCGGCGGGCGGGCACGCATTGAATCGAAATGCCCCCGGGCCGTCCAGCCCGCATCGGGATCGGCGGAAACGGCCCGAATCCGATTGATCGGCGGATCATAGAAGGTTAATATCCGGCCAGTAGGAAGGATATCCCCTTAATATGAGAATGACCTGGTTTGCGGCGGCGTTCATCCTCCTGGCGGGCATCGCCAGGGCATCGGACCCGGTATATGCGAGGGTCCAGGCGGCGAGCGCTCAGGCGACTCTCAGCAATGGCAAACAGTTTACCACCGCGCAGGGGGACTGTTATCCGTTTCTCGGTTACGACGGGCCGCAGACGATGATGCATTTGCAATTCGGCCCGCAGACGTTCTGGCTGCAAAAAGAGGACGCTGCGGTGGTGCCTGCGACCAATACCAGCAATGCAGCAGCCCAATACAATAACGAGATCGCGAAGTTTGAGGCCATCGCGAGCGTGCCCGTCCCCGCGCCTGGTCTGGACAAGCAAAGCATCGATGCCATCGTGCAGGAACTCTCCGGACCATTGCGTGAAATGATCCGGCAGGAGCTTGCGGATGGGGCGGGTGAAAAGCCGGCGGAAGTACGAGACGGATTCCCTGTCGATGCGGTCAGCGATGCCTGGCAGAACAGCGGCGTCCGGGTGAAAGCCGGGCAGCACGTCCTTGTGGAGGCGAAGGATGGAGACACATGGGATATCGGCGCCGGCTGGGGTCCCATTGACGCGAAGGGCTATCCGGTGTCCCATGACCCTAATGCGGATCTCCCGATCTATCACACCGGCGTCCCCAACGTAGACTGGCATTACGGCTCACTGATTTGCGCAGTCGGGGATCGAGGCGATGAACTCAACGACCCGCGCTACCAGATCGAGATCGGTACCCGGAAGGGATTTACCACCGATACCGAAGGGTATGTGTACTTTATGTGCAACGACCGCGCCTTCTCCGACAATACCGGGATCATTCACGTTAAAGTCACAGTGTCCGATGCGAAACCGAACCCGGTCCTGAAGAGCGACGACGCTGCGGGGTACGTGTCCCCGGACACTGATGCAACGCCACCAGTCCACTCAATGAACGCTCCGGGCATGCGGGCCGATACTGCGACCTCATCCGCGCCGACCGTGTCCGCGGATGCCACGGTACCGGCGCAGTGATTAAACCGCTGCCGCCGGTGCGCCGGGAGCAAGCTTCCGCGCCCAGGTAGTCATAGAGCCCGTCTCGTCGGAGGACATCGCTTCATAACCGCACTCGCGGAAAAGCCTCTCGATGGGGCCGGCAGTCAACTGCCCATCGACAATATGGCTGGTATCGAGCGCGAACTGGATGGCGTGCTCGCGCAGGAAGGCCTGGGATCCGCCGATGGCTTCCATCTCCGCGCCCTCGATGTCCACCTTGATGAAACCGGGCATCCCGTAACGGGCGCAGGCGTCGGCGAGGCTGAGCACCTCCACCACCTCCACGGTCCCGATGGGCGGGTGGCTCGATTTGTTCGCCAGCGTGGAGCCAATGGTACCCTCGCTGTAAAACTCCAGCTTGCCGCTGGTGCCAGAGATGGCCTGCTGGAGCGCCACGACGTTCGTCATCTTGTGCCGCTCGATGTTCCGCAGGAGGACCGCGTAATTGATCGGGTCCGGCTCGAAGGCGTACACTTTGCCTTCCGGCCCGACACACTGGGACAAGTAATAGACGGAGAGCCCGCAATTGGCCCCAAGGTCAAACACCACCTCGCCCGGCTGCGGCCGGTGCCACTTGAAGTAATCGACAATGACCTTCTCCTCCTCCGGGAATCCGGATACCTCGAATTCGAGACCGGAGAGACGGAACTTCTGGACCGCGTCACGCGAGTAATCGACCACCTCCAGGTCGCCCTCCTGACGCGGCATCACGCAATTGAAAAAATTGTCGAACTCCTTCGCCAGCGTCGGTCCGTAGATCCAGTTGACCGGCTTGACGCGGAGGGCATGGTTGCCTTTCCGGATCTGGAATGCGCCGGGGAGAAAGGCGACCTCGATCCCGTATTGCCTGCATTTGCCGTTGAGAAGAAAGGTCAGCAAAACGCGCAGCGGCCAGATGTCCGGCGCGCTCCGGATCAGTCCGGGCGGGGTGTGGCGATAGAGGAAGCCGATGAGTTGTTTCATGTGCGATACCGGAGGGGAAGACGAGCCAGATCAGATGCGCTTGCGGGTCATGCAGAGTGGCTTTTTGTAGGGGGTATCAACGCGCTCCGCAAGCAGAGCTGTTCACCCCGGCCATTCAATACCGTTGCCCGGGGGACGCTTTCCCGTATATTTGAATTCTGGAGGCGGATGATCAAGTCATGAACGACCAGACTATTGAACCGGCGGATTTCGCCAGCCTGTATCGTCGGGCTTTCTCGGAATTCGGGACAGAGGCGCTATGGAACATGCGTCCCGTCGAGAAGCCGACGGCTGCGGACGCCCTGGCGATCACCAAGGCGCTGCGCACGCACGGCCGAATGGACGGACGCCGGCTGGCCGAGCGCATCGAAGAGCTTTGCCGTGCCGCTCACTAAATTTCAGTCAGAGGTTTTACGGTCGCTCGCGGCCCAGCGCAGCCCGGATAGCTATATCGCCGGCGGGATTGCCATTAACCGGGATGGTCCCCGCTTCTCCCGCGACATCGATATTTTTCATGATTCCGAAGCCGTCCTTGAGAGCGCCGCGGGCGCCGACATAGCGACGCTCGCGGCGGCCGGTTACGATGTCTCGCCAGGGCGCGTGCGCGAAGGCAAACGCGAGGCAGTCGTGGGGCGCCAGGCGGAAACCATGCTGCTGGAATGGGTAACGGATTCCGCTTTCCGCTTCTTTCCGACGCAGCCGGACGAGCTCTTCGGTTACGTGCTGCATCCGGTCGATCTGGCGGCGAACAAGGCGTCCGCTGCGGCGGATCGACGCGAGCCTCGCGATGTGGTCGATCTGCTTACCATTCACGAAGCCATTCTGCCGCTTGGAGCGGTATTGTGCGCGGCTGTCGGCAAATTTCCCGGTGTCACGCCGGAGGAGATGCTCGCCGAGATTACGCGGCACAGCCGGTTTACTGCGGAGGAATTTCAGGCCCTTGCGACCGTGCAGCCGGTTGATGTGCCCGAACTTCACCGCCGCATCCGCGGCATGCTTGAAGATGCCGGCAGATTCATTGCCAGCCTGCCGAGCGAAGCGGTGGGTGTCATTTTTATGGACGGCGAAAAGCCGGTGCAGCCAGACTTGAACGCGCTCAACCAGTATCAACGGAATCCCGGCGCCCCGCGTGGTTTTTGGCCCTCCTCGCCCGAAATTTCACACGCGATGCTCGAGCGGTACCGCAAATCACCCTCCTAAACCAACACCTGTCAGAAATTAATCCGCTCCTTTTCGATGACCAGGGGGCGGTGCTGGACCTGCGTGTGGATGGCGGCGATGTACTCGCCCAGCACGCCGGTGAAGAAGAGCTGGACGGAGGAGAAGAGGAACAGGCCGATGATGACCGGCGCCTGGCCGATGGGAAATTTGTTCCAGAAAAGCAGCTTGTAAATGAGGTAGGCGATGGCCGCGAACAGGCTGAGCAGTGACATCGCGAAGCCGAGCAATGTCGCGATGCGGAGCGGGACCTTCGAGTGATTGGTGATGCCGAGCATCGCCATGTCGTAGAGGGTGTAGAAGTTGTTGCTGGTGATGCCACTCTTTCGCACCGGCTGGTGGTAGGGGATGCGCGCCACCTCGTAGCCGAGATCGCTCACCAGGCCGCGCCCGTAGGGGTAGGGATCGTCGATCTTGCGGAATTGCTCGACCACCTCGCGGTCGTAGAGGCCGAAGCCGGTCACGTGCTCGATCAACTCGATATCGGCCAGCTTCCGCACCAGCTTGTAGTAGAAAGAGCGAAGGAAGAAAAAGACGGCGGACTCCTCGCTGGTGATCTTCTGGCCGAAGGCAACCTTGTAGCCCTCTTCCCATTTTTGGATGAATTGATCAATCAGCTCGGGCGGGTCCTGGAGGTCGGAGGCGAGGCTGATGACGGCATCGCCGCGGGCCTGGAGCACGGCATGGAAGGGCGAACGGATATGGCCGAAGTTGCGGGTATTGAGGATGACCTTGACCCGGGGATCGCGCGCGGCCAGCTCGCGCAGCAGGCGCGGGGTGGCGTCCTTCGAGGCGTTATCGATGTAGATGTGCTCCCAGTCGTACTGCGGCAGCTTCTCGAAGACGGCGGCGATCCGGCGATGCAACTCCTCGACATTCCCCTCCTCGTTGTAGCAGGGGGTCATTACGCTGATCAGCTTGCGGGTCATGGGCGAACGCTCTTTGTAGGGGGAAACCTCGCGCTCCGCAAGAGCCTGCGCCGGTCAGCCTTCCAGCGGGGGGATGATCATGTTGCTGAGGAATTCCTCGCGGTCGAGGAATGGGAAGAGGTCTTCGAGGGGCTTGGAGACCATGCGGCCGTCGGGCAATTGCGAGGACGCGAGGCGCGGGATGCGCGGCTCGTCCTGGCGCACGATTACCTCGCATAATACCGGGCCGTCGGCGTCGAGGATTTCCTGGATGACGGCGGGCAGGTCGTCCTGCAGGGTGAGGCGGCGGTAGGGAATTTCGTATGCGGCGGACACCTTTTCCAGTTCAGGCAGCCAGACGCCGCTGGAGGCATCGGCGCCGGTCAAGTTGCCCTTGAAATAGCCGAGCTGCGAGGAGCGGATGGAGGCGTAGCCGCCGTTGTTTACGACGAAGAGTTTGATGGGCAGCTTGTGCTGCGAGATGGTCGCCAGCTCCTGGATGTTCATCTGGAAGCCGCCGTCGCCATCGACCGTGATGGTGCGCTTGCGGCCGGCGGCGAAGCAGGCGCCGATGGCGGCGGGAATCGCGAATCCCATGGAGCCGGTGCCGCGATTGTGGAAGATGCGCTGGCCCTTTTTCGCTTTCGTCATCAGGAAGAAAATCTCGCTCGCAAATCCGGAGCTGCCGGGGACGACGAGCTCGTTCTCCTCAAGGGCATCCCAGAGGCAGGAGGCGAAGTAATACATGCTCAGCTTATCGCCGGCCTCGGGCATGTGCTCGGGACAAAGGAGCGGGTAGCGGGATTTCCACTCGAAACACTTCTCCAGCCATGGCTTGCGATTGGCAGGCTGCAAATCTTTCGCGGCGGTGATGAGGTGCTCGATGAATTCCGCGGCGTCCGCGACGACGGGCAGATCGATGGGCATCTTCATCTTCTGGATTTCCGCCGGGTCGATATCGACCATGACCTTGGTCGCGGCGCGCGCGAATTTCTCATGGGCGTAGCCGGTGAGCGCAAGGTCGAGGCGGGAGCCGAGGACGAGCAGGAAATCGCAGTTCTGGATGGCAAAGTTTGCGCCGCGCGGCGCAATGGCGCCGGGACGGCCGACGAAGAGCGGGTGATCCTCCGGGATGAGATCGAGGCCGAGCCATGTGGTGACGACGGGGATGTTGAGCGCATCGACCAGCGCATCGACCTTGTCCGCGGCCCCGGCGACGCGAATGCCATTGCCGAGCAGGAGGATGGGGCGCTCCGCCTTGTTGAGCAGCTCGATGGTCTTCGCGATGCTCTTATCGAGGGAGGCGGAGGTTGAAACAACCGGATCCGGGGTATAGCCGCGGAGTTGATCGGGCTCGATCTGGACCGCCTGGACGTCGAGCGGGAAATCAATCCAGACCGGGCCGGGGCGGCCGAGCTTTGCAAGGTAAATGGCCTTCTCCATCTCGTAGCGGATGGTGGACGGGTCCATGATCGTGACGGCGTACTTGGTCACGCTGCGGACGATGGTCACGATATCGACTTCCTGGACGCCGTTCATGCGCTGGCCGGGGATGGTCTTGAGATCCGGCGTCTTGACCTGGCCGGAGAGGAAGATGCAGGGGGTGGAATCGAGCCACGCGCCGACGAGACCGGTGATCGCATTGGTGCTGCCGGGGCCGGAGGTGACCATGGCAACGCCGAAGTTATTCGTCACCCGTGCATAAGCTTCCGCGGCTATGGAGACGGCCTGTTCATGCAGGTTGCAGACAAAACCGATTTCGTCGCGGCGGCGGCCGAGGGAGTCGTTGAGATGCATCGCGCCACCGCCGGAGAGCATGAAGACGTGGCCTACTTTTTCTTTGATCAGGGTGTCGATGACGTAATCGGAGACTTTCATGTTTGGGAAGGGGCGGGAGATGGGACCTATGCGACCTCTAGAACCTATGAGCGCATCGGGAGCACAATGTGATTATTTGACGAGATCGAGATGGTCCAGCATTTCCCGGACGGCGCCGTTGCCGCCGGGGAAGCGGCTGACCAGGTTCACGACGGAGCGGACGGACTCGTGGGCGTCGGCGGGGCAGGCGGAGAAGCCGGCGATGGCGATGGCGGCGAGGTCATTGACGTCGTCACCCATGAAGGCGATCTCGCTCAGGGGCACGCCGATTTTCTCCGAGTACTCGCGGAGTGCGGCGTCCTTGGTGCTGCAGCCTTGCCAGACGTGAGCGATGCTCATCTTCGCGGCGTAGCGGTCCACGATAGGATTCCGCTCGCCGGAGATGAGGGCAAAGATGACGCCATGCCGCGCGGCGCGGGCCACACCCATGACGTCGCGGAAGGAAAAGCGCTTGAGCTCCACGCTGCCGGCGCCGTCCCACCAGAAGGTGCCGTCGGTGAGGACGCCGTCGACATCAAGGGCAATGGCCTTGATCATTACTTCTTCAAGCCGACGCGGCGCAGCTTCTGCATCACGGGGATTTCGCGCTCCTGGACGATTTTCTCGCCGGTGCCGAAGGACTCCTCGATGAGGCGAATGTCGCGAAGGAGACGGGAGAGACCGCTCGGCTCGAGCGACGCGGCCTGGTCGGAGCCCCACATGGCGCGGTCCAGGGTGATGTGGCGCTCGATGACGCAGGCGCCCATGGCGACCGCGGCGGTGGAGGAGGCGATGCCGGTCTCGTGGCCGGAATATCCAACCGGGATGCCATAGCGGGCCTTGAGCGCGGGGATCTGGCGCAGGTTCAGCTCGTTATAACGGGCCGGGTAGGCGCTGCAGGTGTGGAGGAGGATCAGGTCTTCCTTGCCGAGGACCTCGACCGCGTGGTCGATCTCCTCGTAGGTGCTCATGCCGACGGAAAGGAGGATCGGCTTGCCCTTGGCGCGGGTGTGCTTGAGGAGATTGTCATCCGTCAGCGAGGCGGAGGCAATCTTGTAGGCGGGCACGGGGAATTGATCGATGAAATCGACGGAAGGCTCGTCCCATGCGGAGGCGAACCAGAGGATTTCGATCTCGCGGCAGAACTCGTCGATCTCCTTGTATTGCTCCAGCCCAAACTCGAGGCCGCGCTTGAGGTCGCCATTGGTCGCGCCAAAGGGATTCTCACGGGGCTTGGCCAGCTCCTCGGCGGTATAGACGATATCGACGGTGCGCTTCTGGAACTTGATGGCGTTGCAGCCGGCGTTCTTGGCGACGGAGATCAGGTTGCGGGCGATGTCGAGGTTGCCGTTGTGGTTGATGCCGATCTCGCCGATGACGAAAGCGGGTTGCTCGTCGCCGACGAGGTAGTTTGCGATTTGGACGGTTTTCTTTTGCACGGGATTTGGTGTGTGTACCGCGATGGGAGGCGGGGTGGATTTTGGGATGAGGTGAGGGAAAATTAGCCCGCTGCGAGAGAGCTCGCAAACTCGGGGTTGGTGAAGGAGTGCCAGGCGGCGGTGCGGGAGATGGCTTCGGTGAGAGGAATCAGGACCGCGAGGCCAAGCTCATCCGCGGCGCGGCCAACGGCTGGCACGTAGCGGGAGGGAGGGACGCCGGGCTGGGGTTGGCGCGCAAGGGTGACATGGAGGGGCATAGGAAAGCATCCCGCGACCGTTGAGGCAAGTTTCAGTATGGTTACATCTTCGCGCGACCCGACATTGTAGGGATGAGACGGTTTCCCGCGGAAGAGCATGGTCCAGAGCCAGACGGCGAGATCGGCCGCATACAGATAGGATCGGTAAGGAGTCCCATCGCCGCCGATTGTGATCGGTCCGCCGCGCAGGGCGTCCCGGATGAAGTTGCCGATGGCGAAGTGGGCATCGATCGGAAGCAGCGGCCCGACGAAGGCAAAACAGCGGGCGATGACGGGCTCCAGGGTGGGATGCCGCGCGTGGTAGGCCGCGCAGAGGAGTTCCGCCGCGCGCTTTCCCTCGCCGTAGGCGGATGAGGGACGCGAAGGGTCAGGCGCACCGGGGTAGGTCTCGGGGACGTGGGTGATGTCCGACGGCTGCGCGCCGTAGACCGCGCCGGAACTGGTGAAGAGCAACCGCTGTGTGCCAGCGGCGATGGCGAAATCGAGCACCGCCCGAGTTCCGCCGACAATGGTATCGAAGACTCCAACGGGATCGTCCTGCCCGACGGAGTCCATGGCGGCGTGGATGACAAACGGGAACTGCCCGGAATGTCCCGGCGGAAGGAGGGGGACGATTTGGGCGTGATCAAGCTCCCGGACATCGCCGCGGATGAAATGGATCCAAGGGCTGGCGGCAAGCGCGGGGGCCTTCGCCGCGAAGGCGGCGGGATCGCGCGTGAGGACGGTCATGCGCGCGCCGAGGTCGAGGTGATCGTTTGCGAAGACGAAAGACTCCAGCAGCCACCGTCCGAAGAACCCGGTGCCACCGGTGACAAAGATGTCCTTCCCGCGCAAGGCGTCCCACACGTCCTGGGTATGGGTGAGGACGTGGGCCAGGTCGGCTTTGGGGAGCGCGGGCATTGGAGAAACGGGACCTATACGCTCTCTGTTGGGAATGTGCGAGTGGCATTCCACTGCGCCGCGCCGACTGGTTTTAGTATTGGATATTCACCGATCCGCTCTGGCCATCCGAGATGAAGAGGCCCGCCCCCGTGCGGCTCTTTGGCAACAGGACTCCGAGGAACGAATCCGACTTACTGGTAACCGGATCTTCGAAGCTGCCGGTGAACCCATCGCCTATCGGCACAAGCATCAATCGAACATTTCCCGCAGCGCCCGCATAATCGGGAATGAAGCCGCCCTGGTAATGAAGCGTTACGCTTGTTGAAAAATCAGACGAAAGATCGGCGCCGCTTGCAACGAAGCCGGCAACGTCGCCCTTTAGCTGGCTGATAAATGGATCGTACTTATCGGCGATGAACTGCGTGCCGGTTTCAAATCCCACGGAATACGGAGATGATGAGTTGCTCGCAGGCCTGCTCCAATAAAGCGTGCCGGCGCAATCACTGACGTTCGGGACATCCTGGAAGACCAGCGTCCCTGCGGGCAATCCACCCGCAACCGGTTGGATGCCGATGTTTGGATCTCCAAGGGCGTAAATGCTGTAGTCTGTCCAGTTATATGTCCCGTTTGCCTGATACGTGCCGCTATATAAGGTCAGCGGTCCCGCCAGTGTATTGGACCAGCCATACGTCCACGGCCCGGACGGGTTCTGCGTCAGCGAAAATCCGGCGTACGCATCATAGACTTGCCCGGAAGCCGCGGATACCGCGCCCACGCACGCCAAAAGGAACAGAACAAATCGACAAAACTTCATGGGATGCATCCCCCCCTCGCCACGAGACTAGAGCGTTTTCTATTTAATCTGAGGCGATGAGTGGTATGGTAGGTGAATGCGAACCTACAGTTGTGATCTGCGCGAGCGGATCGTAGCGGCGAGAGAACAGGGGCACAGCACTGCGGAGGTGGTG